>Ga0214543_1002134_pt1 | contig 38915 bp, 34 predicted proteins | sample CNSS2metaG_FD_160094 | JGI IMG/M metagenome (GOLD analysis project Ga0214543, IMG submission 160094) | Root nodule microbial communities from cowpea collected in UCLA plant growth center, Los Angeles, California, USA - CNSS2 | ecosystem: Host-associated > Plants > Roots > Nodule | place: USA...
TATATATATATATATATATATATATATATATATATATATATATATATAGACAAATTAGTCTTTTAATTTGATTGAAATCGACAACTAGTAGTATGAATAGTTCTAAAATGATCTAAATTAAAGTGGACCAACTTTTAGTCATTCTACTTATAACGTAGTTAAAATAAGTTTACCTTGATAGAGGTTATGGTTGAATTCATTTTAAAAATAATTAATATAATTTAAAAATAAAAATAAAACCAGTGTTATTTTACTAAATTTACTTAATTTAGCTCATATAACATTTTTTTTTTCATTTACCGGATTAAAATTGCTTTAATAATGCAACTATCTATAACTGGAAAAACTTCTATTCCATTAAAAATAATGGGTTTGAGTTGGAAGTGTTAATAGAAAGATGTAGATGCGTAAAGAATCAAATTCTAGTAGCCATGAACTAGAAGCTTTGAATCTGTAGCAATGGGTAAAAGGGTCTATTCTGCGAGCAATATCACGTTGGCAACAGTGTGAATGTACAACGTCTTCATTTCAAGTGAGGCGATTTACTGCTATAACAAGATGAACATGGGAACTGTGGTTCTGGCTTTAGATCTATAGAACATTTTTCTCTTCTTGTAGGTCCCGTTTTCAACTGTTATCACTATCTTCCCAGGTTCACTGATGTAAAAGGAGTTTCTAGTGCTGCTACCCTCTACGTTTTGGTTTTGCAGTAACACAGTGTACGACCCTTCATCATCTGGAATGAACTCTTCCTTGTAGCACACATCCCATCCCACCACAGTTACATCCCACATTATTGTCACTCCAAGCTAAAAATCACAGTCAATCACACACATTATTAATCACACTTTTACGTCCATGTGCATTCAAATCCAAACAAACAAATGTGTCAAAAGTTTCATACCTCTGCCACTGGAAATTCAACTTTTGAAACAGTGTTTCCTTTTATTTTGATCTCTGTAGCCTTATCAGCAGGCGAGAAATCTTCATCGTTGTTCCTCCTGAGACCACCGTACTCACATGGAAGATGTTCTGGGGCTATGAACCTTCACAACACTATGTTAAAAAAATGTGGTTGAATAAGATTTTAAGAGAAATTGTTAGGCACACTCACTTGTGAAGGGTCTGCGTGACCTTCTGTGGCCTAGCTAAGATGAACTTCTTTTTATTTCTCTGGTTTATGAATCTTGAGAATAGCACTTGCGACGTGTAGAACCAAAATGGAGCATATATTATGACCTGCAAATCAAATGAAAAATAAAATGAGCCAAACAAAAATCACTCCACTTCTTCTGCATAATATATGGACTTACATGTTTGTGAATGATCTCAGGATAATAATTCTGAAACAAAATGAGAGCTTTTTTGCTGAGTGAGTTGAGTTCCTTGGTTCCTTGCATGGGTGTGTTCTTCAAATCAAAAACCTGAATTATGGAGTCCACCCCTCCGTCTCTAAAGTTTAGCTTCTTGACGGCCTTTTCGATGAGTTGAATTTTCCACCTCAAATACCTGTCACATCTGTTGTGTGATCCAAAGGTCTTCTTGTAGACGCGTCTGTCTTTGAAAACCCCACAAACTTGGTAACACACAGGACGTCCCTCCCTATCCCTACTGCACAAAAATCCTGCATTTGCAGATTCAGGACCTAAATCTTCGTCGGTGATCCCATCAATGTTGTTTTCACGTCGCCATATGAGGGTCTTCTGTAGCATGTCAAAGGCCTCATTCACCTTGTAATCTTTGGCCTTCAAGAATTTCCTCAAAACAACATCGGTGCCTTCATGAGCCTTGCTGGGCAACAAAGGGACACCCCAGATAGAAATCTCTCTAAGCTGTTCCCTCATCACTGCTACATCTTCTGGTTCAAGGTCCTTGTTGGGTTCCCCTAACAAAAAGTTCCCAAGAATCGCGTTTTCAACCTTGCAACGTAATTCAAGCAACGATTTCTTTATCTTGAGTTTAAGCTCAGCTGGGCTTTGGTTCCCATCTCCATAAGTTGAGCCTTCGAGATCATCATCGTCATCGTCATCCTCATCGTCTTCGCAATCATGATATTCTTGGAGGTCTTCCTTGAGACATGACTCGTTCTTATTGTTCTCCATGAAATGGTAAAGTAAGGGCACCCCAACAGTGATTTTCCCATTTTCATCATTGCAACATTCATCGATGCTGTTCATGGCTGCGACTAAAACGTTGATATTCTTCTCCGGCATGTACCGATCCTCCTCCTTGATTGGCACCTTTGGTGGAGGGGAGGGGGTGGAGAGGCAAGAGGAAAGGTGGCCTTACATTATACATGCAAATGCATGAAGCCCTGCTGTTTCTGCCAACTCAATAATGTTGAGAGATGATGGATCCATGCTCTCAATTGAACATTCTCAACCGTTAGTTACCTCACCCACCAAATTTAGATCACTTCACAAACAAAGATGTTTTAATTTGGGTTATGTAAACCAATTTGGCATGCAACGCTCTTTTCATGCAACATGAATCAATCCACACCAACTTCCTTGTAATCACAACCATTTCTATTCTAGTATTTACAATCTTATAATCTCCATCAACAAATTCAAAATAACAGCGACAAACTTTGCCACATCACTCACCAGTGTCTAACTTTCCTATGTTTTCAGACCTTCACGGTATGCGAACCAAGTGTTAAAATATATGAAATCTAGTGTAATCATGGGCCCTTTAAATATTGGGTATCCTTAGTGTAATCATGGGCTAGCTTTTTATGAGTCAAGTGAAACTTTCTTTAGATAAAATAAAACATATCACAAACTAACCACTTATTGTTCAATTTATATAAAAAAATGTATTTGTATAATATTTTTATGAAAAAAAAAATTATAGTTGTTCGAATGAAAATTGTAAAAATATTATATGAATAACAGAATTTCATGATCTAGCCGTCAGGTAAATTTTGTGTAAAGAGAGATTGTTTAGTCAAGTCCTCTTTGAAATCTACCTTAAATTACTTAGCTCTAAATACATTAAAAATTTAAAATTATATTTAAAACAAGACTAAAAGTTCATTTATAGAATGCTCTTTTATAAAGAATCGGTTACTTTTTGCTAAAGCAATAAAGATGAATAATATATAACATGTACACTAATCAGAATAATGTGGTGCGGGGTCTTCAAATCAATCATGCTTGAAAAAGTGAAATATATAAATTGGAAAATAGAAATTTCTAAAAGTATAGTACTCTAGATCTAAAGAAGTGACGAAAGCGAAATTTCCAACGCGGCTAAAAACTCAGTACATCGTTTTCTTTTCTTTTAAAGAGAGGGTCTTCCAAAAGTATAAATCAAATTTTCAATAATTGTTTCTTCGCAAAATTACCTCTCAAACTTGACCTCTTCTTTCATTTTGTTAATGATGATGCTTCAGTTCTAAAGGTCATTTGAGTTTTACGAGGACTGTACACATGATACATAAGAAAGCTAAAGACAAGTTACAAAAAAGAGCCTAATGAATAAAAAATAATTCAAGGATTGTTAGGACATCTAGCTACTGTATTCTACATAGAAAGTGATGAAATCCTATTTACAATAATTTTAAAAAAGAACCCAAAGCAGATACACAAATGAGTTTGTCCATCTTCACACAACAAATAAAAATACCCCGGTATGGAAGAATATTAGGACTCCCGGTATTTGGTCAGATCAAATGTGAGGGTTCTCGAACAGCTGCAAATGGCAAAATCATTACATACCGCCATCAACGTAATGACAATATTTAAATCAATCAATATTTATATCGAGAAATTTACCCTCTTTCAGAATCTCTGTAAACACCAACTAGCGCTTCAGCTTTGTCATAAAAAGTGTCTTTCAGTGATATCACAATACTCTGAAAACCACTTCCACCATCAGCATCCTGGTTAGTCCTTGCCCCTTCGCATGATTTTGAACGAATAAAGCCAGCAACCTTGGCAACATTCAAGTTGTCCAACGCAGCATCAACTTCGTCCAATATAAAAAATGGTGAAGGCTTGTAACTGAAACAAGAAAGTAGGGAGCAATGTCAATGGAACATGAACATCAGATCTCAAAGAAATAGTTTTATTGATGTGTCAGTGTATTTCTTAGATGAATTTTTATTATTAAAACTCAAATAGTAGTTATCAATCAAGTATTCTTGTTCTAATCCAAGTTGTACAAACAATTCCTACCTGTGGATGGAGAATAACAATGCTAGTGCTGCAACTGTCTTTTCCCCACCAGATAGTTGCTCCATATCACGGAAACGCTTCGTTGGGGGCATAGCAGTGTACTTAATGCCATGAAGAAATGGATCATCGTCATTTTCCAAGTTTAGATATGCTGTTCCCCCCAGTGGATGTGTATTGCTCTTTGTAAGTTGTTTGTAAATTTTATCTATATTGCCAGATATATGGTTAAAAGCATCCATGAACAATTGGTACCTGCATCAAATACACACTTAAGCTTCATCAGAAGACAGATGAAATGCCATAAATACAAAGATTTTATTTTCAAGACAACCTCATACGAACTAAACTCTTAACAGTTTGCGAGTCAAATTTACGAAACTCCCATGAGTTTACATAAATTCCCAAGTTTGATAACCTTGCCGACGAGTCTAATGTGGATGGTCCAACAAGATTTTGGCAGGTGGAGGGCAATGTACGATAAGTTGCTGAAGAACAAAGCATGAGAATACATGACTGGGATTACAGTCATGCAACTTCTTAGGGTGGGTTACACTCCTCAAGGTGCACTTAACCCTAACATCTGTGGCGAAAAAAGGTGACAGCCAGCAGCAAGTTGTAGCAGACGGACTGATAACAAAGAGGACAACGCGGGACCTTACCCACTCTGACTCCAACTTGAATTTAAAGATGAGTAAAATCAGTGAGTATATTCCTCAGCTGATGTCATTTTATAGATGTGAAAAGATGAGAAGAGTACAGAACAAGGAACAGCCCAAGACTCTTAATCCCTAGACTGTGTACAACCAAAAAGTGGCTATATAAAGTTGTACAACCAAGTAATAATTAACTATATCAGTATAATATCACTTGTTAAAAATAACTTCTTCAAACAACTAGTCATTTAATTATTTTCGTGACATCATTTCTGATGTAATTTTAAGACTCCTTTAGTCCATCCACCAGAACCATGCACACTATAAACCATTGCCTACGTATTAATATTATAATACAAGTAATGACAAAAATGGAACTAAAATAACTTGTACCTTCTCTGCTTAACCTCATTAAATCTTTGTGTTTTTTCCCTCTCCTCTTTCCTGACAGCTTCAAACTCCTCAGTTACAGCTCTTTCCTTTTCCAAAAGAGCCTCATATTGGTCCAATGCCTTCAAATTTGGTGCTGTTCTTTCAATCTCAGATACCAAGGCATCAATTTTTTGCTTAAAGTCCACCTCAATTTTATCCCTGTCTGAGTGCCTCTTATCTTTCAGTGACCTACTTAGTTGATCAAAATCAAAATGTGGACCTGGTACTGAGTTATCAGTATCCATGGGATCTGGTATGATAGGGAGGTTAATCTGTTCGAGTTCACACTTTTCTAATATTTCCTGCTTTTGCACATTCAACTGATCGATCTGTGCCTCCTGTAAATACACTAAAGATGTTGGCTATCTTCACTTTGCATGCAAGTTACACAAGAGACAAGAATTATAGTACATCTAACCTTAGAATGTATCAGCCGATTAAGTTTGGATATGTTTGTTGTGGCTGCAGAAGCTTTCTTCTTCCACTCTTGGATTTCCTTCTCACATTCTTCTGACTTTGATTTCCACTCTTCGAGAGTAGAAAGAGAACAGAGGAAGAATAAGATCCCAAAAGAAGAAAACATAAAATAAAGTAATAGTGGGTCTGTATTCCCATCAATTTGAGATAGAAATAGCTCAGGGCTACCCAGATAACCAAGCTTTCATTTTAACAACATCCCCCTGTATGCCACAAATATATGATACAGCAAACACAGTTATCAACTATACCTTTAACTTCTTCCTTTAACTGATTAACCTCTTCAGTAGACTTCTCAGCTGCTAACTTCGCTGCAGCCTCTCTGTCCTGTACACGTTTTAAATCTTTCTCTAAAGCACTTATAGAAGCTTCCAGTTCTAGAATTCGCGAACTCATGTCCCGATTTTGTTCATACTCCAACCTATAGAATAATTTTAAAAAATACCAACAAATGAAAGCATAGATCAAATTAACAGCACCTAGCTAGATGGAAAAAAAAAAAAACTGAAAGTTAAGCTTCAAATATCCTTTTTTTGATTTTTGCTCTTTATTAATTTTCTAAGGTAATTGAAAACCTTCTGAACATAAAAGTAGATGCAGTAAAAGAAACTTTTGAGTAATTGGGAACACTACATGTTACAATGACCATAATTCATATCGCATAAAGAAAAACTTTAGCTAAATTACTATTTTAGATGCAGCAAGAACTTAATCATGGCTTCTATACTGCAGAATCCATGATTTGAGCAATGGATCAAACGCCAAGAGCTATGAATCTAAAATTACTTATGTAAAATAGATCCAGACAATGAAATAGGTACCAGACAGACATTTTCTGACCACCTACAGACTTAAGCATCATATCAATTATGCAGACCTAATCTTCAATACATAATTCTATTACTCGTGTTTCTATCTCCCAGTTATATAGTAATTAGTACTGAAAAAAAAGTAGAATTCGGCATCCTAGACTTGGTTGAACATCAAAAGTTCCAGTTTTCCTCTTTCCTCTTTTTAATTTCCATCAATCTTTTTTTCCTTTTGATTGTAGTTGTATACTGTACTAGTTGGTATTTAAAACACTTTTCGCAATCTGCGTACATGTTACTTGTATGTAAGATCATAACCGCATTCATGCATGTAAATTATGTAGCTCAAGTTAACAGACTGCGAGAGATGTAATTTAAGTACAAGAAAAGGAACACACTGATATTTTAATTTTGAAAGTTGGCTACTCAAGTTCAGCCTCTCCTCCGCTATATTTTGAGCAGCCTTGAGTCTGTTTTCTTCATATTCACGGATGTTTGCTACCCCAACTGACTTGCTGAAGTCTCTGTATATCCTATCAGTAATTTCATTTATTCTCCTCTCAAGCTTGCGTATTTCTGCATTGTTCTTGTTAACAGCATCATTTAACTGCATAGCATAAACACCTAGTAACCAGTCAGATATACAAGGATATTGCTACAAACAAATTCAAGAAATGTGAATACAACCTTCTTCAGCTCTGGACTGATACATTCAATTCTTTCTTTGATTGTCTTCTTTTCGTGGCTCAGATTTGAAAGTTTATCTTCAATGCTTCGCTGGCAAAGGTAAAAGCATAAAAATAAAATTACTTGAAATATTCCATATGAAACAAAAGAAATAAATGTCATCAATGTAAAAAGGTTCTTACCCATACTGTTTGTGTCAGTATATGGTAATAGAAATTGTATTAGTTAGAACTAAACACGTATTTTGTACAACTGTCATAGCACTAAACACGTGTTCAGTACAGCTATCATCTTTCTCCTGTATTTCTAAATACCTCTCTGTACAGAGTGCTAAAACACTTTTTCATAATATCGAAATACTTCCGGTTCAGTTTCTCTCTGTTATCTAATATGGTATCATGAGTGTTTTTTTTCGATGATTCTGATACTGCTGCTCTTCAATCGTCTTCTTTGATCATCTTCTCCGATGGTCTTCTTCGATCGTCTTCTTCGTGCATTTGAGCGGTTGATTTTTGCTGGCTCTCGTTTCTTTCTTCTCTTTGCAGTTCGTCGCTCCTGTCATTGCAATTACGACCATAATTCTGTTTGTGCTCGTAGGTACTTCTCGTTTCTACTCTCGTTCTGGTTCGCGATCTTTGTTTCTTTGTTTCTTTGATTCGTGTTCTCCAACTGGTCCTCGTCTACGATAGAGATTTTTCTTCTCATTCTCGTTCGCACCGATCGTCACTCCATTCGCGTTTGTGATCTAGATCTCGTTCTCGCTTGAGATTGTGTTTGCTCTTGTTCATGACGACGTTTTGGTGATGTCGTCTTTTTTCGTGGCATGCTATGGCTACGAACTCCTTTCCTACAACCGTTACCGAGAAGTTAGATGAATCAAACTATCTTCACCAGAGGCAATTTGTTGAACCAGTGATCAAGTCACATAAACTTCAGCTATTTGTGGTGAATCCTATTGACGTTATTAATCCTGCATATGAAGCCTAGGAAGTCCAAGATCAAACTTTGTTGGTGTGGCTTCAGTCTACACTTTCTAAGTCTGTTCTATCTCATGTTCTTGGATGCACTCACTTGTATGAAGTATGGGACCGCATTCATGACTATTTTAATCTTCAAACAAAGTCTTGTGCACGTCAATTGAGAACTATTATGCGTGCTGTTAAAATTGAGTCTCTGACTATGGAAGAGTATCTACGCAAAATCAAGAATTACGTTGATGAGCTTGCTAGTGTTGGCTTTCTTGTTCACCATGATGAGCATGTTGATGCCATTTTAGAAGGTCTTCCCTCTTATTATGCTCATATTTTTCAATTATAGAAAGCAAGTCCTTCCATTGCTGAGATTGAAGCTCTTTTGCATGGTCATGCCACACGATTACATCGATATGAACAAGAAAATCAAAACCTCGTAAAACCTTCTCTCAATTTTATCCATGGTTCCTATGCTCGCAGTGCACATAAAGGCAATCCTCGTGGTTCTGGTCACAGTGGTAGTGGTCCAACTCGAGGTTGTGGCAAGTTTGCCAACTTTCAATGCCAAATTTGTCTTAAGTTTGGTGATATAGCTAATGCTTGCCACTTCAGATCTGATGAGTCCTACCATCCTCCTGAGTCCTTGTTCTTTATTGATCTTGCTACTTAGCAGACTATTCTGTATTCTGCTGGCACGTACAAGACCTCCAACACTTAATCCAAATCCTCAGCCAACTCCCGATTCTTAGCCTAGTGCTATGGTTTTGCAGTCCTCCTCTTCAGAAAAAGGCAAGTCTTCCTGGATACGTGATTTGGGTGCCAGTTTTCATGTCACTAGTGAATCCTTAAATATAAAACAGCATCAACAAGCAAAAGAAGAGAATGATTCGGAGAACAATGGAGAATTTGTTGATGACTATACACTTGAAAGTGGTGGTGGAGGTGTGAATCTATACACACACTAGACACAGCAAGAGGGTCACAAACAACTGGGATAATGACTTGATCAGATGGAGACGCAAAAGGAGAAGGATTGGACTTAAAGTACGGGGAAGACTCAATGAAGGTGACATTAGCAATAACGAAATAGAGGTTATGAGAAGGAAAGCAACATTGGCTTGGGGTGGCACGTAAAGGCGCATCGGAGCTTCGATCACCACGAATTTTGCTGCACAGTGGCCGCCTGGCCGAGACGAACAAACCAATGGTGTTAATACACTAGACACAATAGGAGGGTCACAAACAACTAGGATAGTGACTTGATCAGATGGTGACACAATAGGAGAATGATTGGACTTAAGTATGGGGAAGACTCAACAAAGTGACATTAGCTATAACAAAGTAGCGATTAGAAGAAGAAAAGAGACTTTGGCTTGGAGTGGCAGGTAAAGGCGCATCTTTGCTTCGATCACCGTGATTTTTGCTGCACAATGGCCGCTTGGCTGGGACAAGCAAAACAATGGTGTCGCTAGTCCAAGCAGCAGCGGCAGCTGAAGTAATGGTGACAACAGCGGCAGCAATGGTGACAGCAACAGTGACAACGACCTCACAACAAGGAAACCAAATTGGGTAGTGGTAGCATGATGGTGGCAAAAAAATAAACACAAGAAAAAAAATATCTAATAACAATGCTGAAAAAAGAATTAGCACTGTGAATGGTGGGTTCAGCAAGGAGGAAAGGACTAAACCTAGCTCTGATACCATGTTGAAATAAAAGAGAGAAAGAGAGGCATAGATTGAATCCCCAATGTGTATTAAACACAGGGTTGTGCATTTATAAAAAAGAAAATATAAAGAGATGGATCTAAGTCCATTACATCTAACAATAGCTAATGAAAATGAGCTTGAAACAGCATATATACATTTCATAAGCTGTCCTGGGAAACTCATTGCAACAAGTCTATGCTTTACAAGCAGTTATTTAGTGGATAAGCCAAAATATAAGTTTTTTCTAAACAAATCCAAAGTGTCATACAAATTGTGTTCTCAACTGAGTCAATACACATATAGCAAGCACATCAAACATTCTAGGACTAAGAAAAAGAGAAATAAAACCACAAAAAGTAAAATGAAATAAGAATTGCATGCTTGATTGTACCACAACAACAAAAGACTATCAGCTTTTTTGTTTGATTGTACCTTCTCAATTTCGGCATATTGAATCTTTTTCTCAAGTCCACTAATTTTTCCAGATGCTTCAGACTCTTTAAGGTGCATATCCCTTATTGATCCTAGCGATTCCAACTCTGCTTCATACTGCTCTTTCTTTTTATTAAGTCCTGAAAAAAAAAACATGTTTACTGCAGGAGCACAAGCTTTGACTTGAAAATTTTAAAAATGATAAAAACCTTCAATTTTCTTGTCATCCCACTGTTTTGACCTTGCTTCCATTCCACCACTAGTGCCTCCAGTCATTGTGCCGGATTTTGTGAGCAGAATTCCATCCACAGTTACAACTAAGTAAATTATAGAACAATGTTCACTAATTTCCAATCTGATAATCAATGGTTGTATTAAATGCACCCGGATTACATCACATGCATTATATGTAAACAAAAGGATTACTCTCAAAAAGCCAGAAGTCTGTTAGATAAGAAACGAAATTACAAAATAGACAAACACAAAGTACAAAGACCATGGACTTAACTAAAAGTTACAAACTGTGCCAAAAAAGTACATATAACGAAAGCCAGTGGAAAAAAAATGCATGGGGATCAAACAAGAACATCCATGTACTTAAGTTTTAAAGCGGTATCAGTAAGAACATAAAGAACCAGTAGAGGATAGAAAGAAAAAAGGTCTTCTTACCTTTAAACCTCTCTCCACTCCAGCTTAAAATTTTGGCCTCTTCAAGATCATCACAAACAAGAGTGTTCCCAACAGCAAAGAGAATTGCCTTCTCCAAGGAGGGATCAAACTTGCACTAGTTAAGTTGAAACACTTAAACCACTTTTCAGCTTGTTATATGGGTATAACTAACTAGATCAACAAAAAAGTATGAACAAAACACCTGATAATGGAGTATTCACGAGCAGGTGAAGAGAAAAACATGAATGATAGACCTATTTATAATCCAACAATGGCATCTGGCCTTAAAGGAATTCTCTAAAGCAACAGTTCATAGAATAGTATTTTAATGAGAAGAAACTGAACAAAATTTGCAAATCAAACAAAAAAACTATATATCCAATTAGAGACAGGATTTGATTTTAGTGAGCTAAAGGAAACAGAAAGGATAACAGAAGCAAAAGCTTAGAGCAATACACAACAAGACGGGTGAGGACAATGTAAACAGTTTGAAACTAGAAACCAAATGACTGGCAAACTTTGATGATGTTAAGATGTAGCAGCTCTATGCATCACACTGACATCCAAGGTTACCCCATCAACAGAAACAGCCATTTGCATGATTTTGTTTTCTAAGGAGATTACACATTCCAGTAGGATTTTGAATGTACAATTCAAATGCAGCATGAAGCATAACAACCTTTTCCCACTAGGTACGGTCAACTACATGGATTATACAATGCCGTTGACCTAAAAGCAGGAAGCATTTTATTATAAAATGGCTGGACAAAATATTTGACTGCATAAAAAGGTGATATGTGATTGATGAGTCGTCAACTCATCACCTTTCTTTGCCTTCCCATTCAGAAATTTTCAAGAAACGTGGCTAACATCACAAATTACTAATTTTTCAAATTAGTCAAAACAATAAAGTTGCAAAGGACGGGCTATATAACAAAGGTAAATTTCAAGAAATGCTCAGTTTCATTAGAACAGATTCAAATTACAAATTTGAAAAACATAAACAGAACCAGTTCTTCACGGTAGCCACTAGAGAAAAAGGATATTGAATCACATCAAAGACCAGTTTTGCTGTACCCCCTAATGTGCGCAATCTTTCCATTATTGGCTTCACCCGAACTGATTCCAGAGGAATAAATGTCTGGGGAGGAAGCCTCTGATCTTTTAAATACTGAAAAGTTAAGAAATCAATACCAATAAATATAACTAAGTAAACGGAACCAAGTATAGAAGTTCAATGTTCAAAGAGGCAAAACTGGAATTTTAACATCAGAATTTTATGGCTTACAACAATTATAGCAAAATTTTATGAAATAAGAAGCAATTTTTCTTCCAATTTTAGACAATTTGGTTGCCACAACCAAAGAACCATGTCAAACATAACAAAATCCACCAGGATGACAGTACAGATGCAGCAAGTCAAAAAAGTTATTAAAGTCATCAAGGATGAAAAGGCAACAAAAATGAAGGTCCAGCAGCTTCAAGGTACCTAACAAGTTTAATGCTCAAGCATCGGTCAACAAGGTTTATGTAGCACATATACTGTTATGCAAATTTTGAAGTACATAACAAATTCAAATTTATCTTTATATTTTTTTCAGAGCTCAAGTTTGTAGTGTAATCAACACTACTGGAGAAAAAAAGGGTATTCAGATCAAAAACCTATCAATATTAAATAGAGTCTGTGAGTTCAAAAAAAAGACTAAGTAATCATGCAATTGAAAACAAAAAGTACAATGGTACAAACAGAATATTAGAAAACTTATTAGGACCTTGATGCATTCCTTCCCAGTTGACTCCTTGTCAACTACAACTGCATCCATAAATTTACCCATTGCAACAGTAACAGCAAGGTTATACTTCTTCTGTGTTGGCCTACAAAGATCAGTCATGCGACCATGAACTCCTTGAAACAGGCGCTTCAGAGTTTCAACAGCCTGAGACAACCTAACATCTCTCTCACTTTCATATCTATCAGCCCTCAATTCACGAAGTTGATTTTCTACTTCACCGATTTTTAACCTCAAATTTTCATATTTTTTCCTGCAGATCAAAAGAAGCAACACCATTTCAAAAATATCATCAGTAATGTGCTTAAATGTAGTAGGAAGCTTTTACAGTTTTCAAAAAAGAAGCATTCAGTAAAAGTACTTGGAATCACGATGTTTGTCCTGCATCGCACGTAGTTCCTTTTTCAAGTTCTCAAGGCCAGTTTTATTTTTTGCAGAATTATCAAGAATCTTTTCAAGCCTTGCTCGCATCTGTTCTTCCTGTGAGTTCAGTTCAGACTCCCTGTTTCTTAACTGTTGAAGATTTTCTTCCAAATTCTTTTGAGCTTCGGTATCAGCATTTAGTTTCCTATCTAGAAGCTCCTTTTCTTCTCTAAGCTTTGCAGTTTTCATCCCAGCCTCCTCTTTACTGCAGGTACAGGAACACAAAAAAATAGAAAATGAAAAATTAATATGCATGATAGTTGCTAAATACAAGCTGTTGTTAGTTGGATATTAAATGAAATATTAAAAGTTGTTGGTAGGATATTAAACATATTACTAGAAGTTGTTAGAAGATTCTAGAGATCTCTTGTAACTATTACTTTAGGGTTTGAGTTCTCTATATATAGAAGTTGATGTACTGTTTAAAATCAATTAACAAAAATAAGAATCTTCTTTCTTTCAAATTATTCCTTTCAAGTCTAACATATTATAAGTTTTTTTCCATGACAACAAATGTGCTACCAAAAGATAGAATTGATGAAATTCAGTCCAATGAAATAGATTTAATTCCTCATGAGAACGAATGTGCTATCAGGAGGCTCTAATTGATAAGACATGGCCAAGCTGCTAATGAGAGGTGATAAAATACCATAAGCAAGTAACACCATACACATTTGGTTGATATCAGTCAAATCACAATGAATACATGTTCCAACTGATTCACAATTTCAACCCGCATGAAATAAAGTACTTTCCTTCAACAGAAAGAAGAAAAAAGCATACACAATTGACAAAATAGCTTCACCTTGTATCCCTAACAGTCTAGCACACAGATTATCTCTCTTGACCAGCATAATCAAATAACATGAGTACACAATGGATATGGCATACATGATTTTAAGCGCATGTCAAAACTCATTAGCATTAAAGTTTACAGTGCAAGTATTTTGTTAGAAAAAAAACCAAAGTTATATATATATATATATATATATATATATTATATATATATATATATATATAGAGAGAGAGAGAGAGAGAGAGAAAATTGGCTAACAGCTACAACAAAAAAACACTCACATTCGAAAATACTCATCCAAATCATTGCCTTGCAAATCAAGCTCATCATCAACATCCCGTCCCTTTTCCTGAAGGTCTGCCATTTTAGCTGTAAGATCCTGGATGCCATTCTGTAGTAATGCAATATCAGCATCATGCTTCGTCCGTTCAACCTTTTTTTTATCAAGTTCTTTCTTCCCTTTTTTAATTTTTGAAGTAATACGGGTCATTTCCTCCTTTAACTTCAGAAGCTCAGGCTGCTGCTAGGAGAGAAGAAAAATAGATAAATAATACCAAAATATTCAGTCTATTAAGAGCATAACAAATACGAACAATAGGATTACAGTTAGATGATTCAGGTACTCCTAGCTCTTTATCACTTTTTTGTGTCTACAGGAGTTGTCATCCTTACCACCCACTAATCCCAGATTAACAAAACCACATTCCAAACCTTAAAATTGCAATATCCAACCCAGTTTTCTACAGAACACATATGATCACAAGCAACAAAGTTCAATGAGTAAAGCATAGAATCAACCAATGTAAAAATTTCAATAGCTGGAATTGATAATATTATGATGACAATAACCTTAAAGTATAGTACACACACCCCAGATGTAGGAAACATACTTACACTCTTATCGAGTCTGCTGTTTTTCTCATTAATTCTCTTTTCCCGCAGCGTAATCTCTTTGAGATATTTGGCCTGCTCTTTTTTCTTTTTACTAGCTTCATTTTCAAAATTTTCCAGCTCTTTAACAACACCTTCACGACTTCTCTCCTCATCTTCAAGATCCTTAATTGTTTTAACATAATCATTATGTATATTAAACAACTGCCACAAGAAATGCTCTCTCTTCATAGATTTCTGCATGAGAAAAAAAACAAATACTTGAAAACTTTGCTTGCCACAGTAAGACTGGTCGACATCAAGAGAAAAAATGCACAAAATCCAGGAATTTCATCATACTTTTTCTTCAGTTGAAAGTAAATAATATCTAGCAACACTTGGATTAAAGATACTGTAGTGGTACAGTTTTCCACCAATTCAGTTACAGGAAGCTAATTACCAAAAAAATTAGAAAGAATACCCGTACTTTAGCTTAAGCAAATCCAAAGACGAGGAAACAGAAAAAGGGCATAGAGGCCACTCAAAGTGGCACCTTCAATTTATTGACAATAGCCTTTGGATCTTCAAGAGAAAGTTCCAATTTCAATCAACTATCTCCATCAGGTAGATCAGATGGAGCAACGAAGGTGGAAAACACAGAAAGGCAGTGACATCATAGAAGCATTGACATAAGGGCAGTAATAGGAAAACTGAGGGTGAAATTCTTACTTTTTACTTGTTATAGTTACTAGAAGTACCATCCTACCTTGGTTTAATCAGTCATGCAGCAGAAAAGGTATGATAAAACAGAATAGTAAGGCCTAAAATGAACTAAACAGACTGTACTACATCAAGCTAAAACAGTCATATTGGAGCCGCAGGCAACCTACACACATACATAGCGCACACACAAACACACATACATTGAAACAGATCCACTACCAGTTCTTGTTGGAGGCGGAGATGCTTCTCTGCTTCTTCCTTCTGTTCTTTCTTCTGCTTTCTTTCCATAACAACAGTCTTCTTCTTTTGATAAACAAGTGCTGATTTTTCTTCAGCAGCGCCTTTTTCCTCTTCAAACAGCTCATAGTCCCTCTTGCACTCGTCAGAGCCAGATATCTGCTCCACCAGTGCAGTGAGCTCTTTGGGATTCTTCGACGCAATGGACTCAACATCACCCTGCAAAACTTAGCATTGTCAATTGAGATAAGTAACAAATTTAAGTCATACTTGATGAACTTCTCTACAAAGTGTTAATCATCGTTGCTATAATGCGGAAGCAGAACTGCCACTACTAGGACCACCATAGCATAGAGTTTAGTGTATTGTCTGTAGTGACCTAATGCCGGCTGCAAATAGGATACTCACACTATTTGTTGTTTCGTAAAAGTCCTTTGGGGCATTTTTTAAGGGGCTATTTGGGATTTCAATTTCAAAAAACAAAACAATTCTTATGACTTAAAAGAGATGACAGTTGATGATTCCTATCTAAGTAACTTAGATTTCAATTCTATTGATATTTAGTAGCATATTTTGTTTAAGATACCTATACCAATTATTTTTAATTGCTTATTATGACTATTTATAAATGCCATTAGTTGTTTGTATTTTTTAATTATTTTTAGAAATTATGTGCATATAGTATACATAATATAAACATTAACTATATTTAGAAAATTTCAGAATTCGTTATCCCATGATCTGTTATCCCATGATCCGCTATCCCACTATTGCACTTTTAGATCCAATAGCGAGGGGCGTTTATGATCTGACCCTGTCCATTGACCCATCACAACCCAAAGTTAATTTGGATGGATTCCCGTTATGAGATTAGACACAAGGAACTTTGAGACGGGTTTTGGTTGTGCTTCGACTCGCTCCAACCTAGTCCCAAGTCCTATATTTCTGTAAAAGTATTATATTTTAAAAAATTATACATTAGTAATACAATACTTTCACTTGTTAGATAATATTTTGTAAAACACGATACTGTATTTATATTAGTATATTAGTATTTTATATCTTGAAATATATTGTAAAATATATAAATATAAATGTAAGCATATGCTTCTTTAATTTTACGATTTAATTATACATAATATTAATATTCATATATTATGTTCACAAATCAGGTTAACCCAGTCTTTCTCCAATTATTTCGGTTCTTAATTAGATTGGCTACGGGCTCAACCATATAACCCTAACAATGTTTCAGGTTGGGTAGTATACGATAGAACATCCCTACTGGGCTGGGGGCAGCTTTTATAAGAAAAAAAAAATGAAATGGGTTTATCCATAATTTAAAAGTTAGTTAAATTGGAAAAGTTCACTAATATAAACTTTCAAAAAGAAAACGTTTAACTTGTGCACAGAATAATTTTAGTTACAGATAAACTCATTCCATGTTTTCTTCTTATTTTTTCCATTTTTAGAAGTATCAAGTTTTTATGAAAAAATTAGTCAAAATAAATCCTATATGCACCTTAGCTTTTGGGGGTTTTAAGGTTTTAAACCACTGCTTATCCATACTTTGTTATATTTACTCATATGCAACTTCACTTCTAGGAGAAGTTAACCCAGAGGTTTCTTCTATAAAAACCAATGGCATAAGCAGGACAAATATTGAAGCAGAACCTGAAAGACCAAGAAATTGCGAGCTTTGATGAGGATGCCGAGGGACTTGAGTCTGTTGTTGTAGGTGTCCCAATTGACGAGGGTGTCGTCGATGCGGTACTCGCTGGAGCCGGCGCCAGTGATGGTGCGGGTGAATCGAATCTCAGTGGAGTTGGCGAGGTGGTAGACAAGGCGGACGAAGGCTCGGCGACCCTTCTGGTCTTTCTCGCGGTCGTCGAAGGCATAGATGAGGTCCTTGAGCTGCGCACCGCGGAGCTGGCCGGTGCGGACGCCGAGGACGAAGCTGATGGCGTCCATGAGGTTGGACTTACCGGCGCCGTTGGGGCCGATGATGGCGGTGAAGTCGTAGAAGGGGCCGATCATTTGGAAGCCCTTGTAGGACTTGAAATTCTCCACCTCCAGACAGTGGATTCTCCCCGGAGAGAGGAGCGACGGCATGGTTGCGTTCAGAGTGAAACTGTGAAACTGTGAACCCTAGGGTTAGTTAGGATTTGGGAATTGAAATGGATGGGAAAATTGGCGGGAGAAGAAACCCTAACCGAGAGTGAACGTTATACGGTAGTAGCAGAATCAGGAGTGCGAGAAGCAATTGTAAAATCAGTGAAATAAGGGATCTTCGCCTTTCAATTGCGACGTCATTGTCTTTAGATTCAAAGTTTATAATATCAGCAAAAAAAATGACGATTGTTTATGGCGGGATAGATACTGTTTGATGAGCAATGAACATTTAGAATTTTTTTCATCGTTAGAAAACATATTTTCATACGCATATTACTATTATACTGTATTAGCGAACACAATATTTTTTAAAGTTTAAGTTAAAATCAATAATAAATATATAATTAATTTTTAAAATAATTATTAATATAAAATTAAAAAAATATATGTAAAAATATTTTTAAAATAATAATTTAAGATAAAAAAGTCTTTTTCTGAATAATAAGTAAAAGTAAATTATTTATAAAATAATTAACTTTTAAAATAATTAAAAATAAAACTAAAATATTAAAATATGAAATGGTATCTTCTTATATATTATTATAGATATAATAATAAATGTATAATAAAAATAATCTCTTAATTTGTATCTTTAATTGTTATTTCTAAATAAAATATTAATCATTATGATAAATTTAATCAAATATTTATATTAATTCTTATTTTCAAAAATTATCTTTTTAAATTAATCAAATTAAAATCACATAATACATGTGTATACAAGTAAAATAGTGTTGAAGACATTTAAAGATAAAAATACACGGTTAAATATATTTTTATCGTTAACTTTGAGTGAAAATTAAAATTAGTTTATTTTTATAAATTTGGTCCAATTTAGTCTTCTAATTTTAAAAATATGTAAATTTAGTTCTTTTAACTAAATTTTGTTAAGTTTCTTCGACGTTTTAAATGTGTTTCATGATAACATTTGAATTGTTTATACACTTTAACACATTTTTACTTCAATATTAGATGAGAAACACATCTGAAACATCAAAGAAACTTAACAAAATTTTATTAAAAAAACTTAATTCACACATTTCAAAAGATGGGAGATAAAATTTGTTCAAAGTTTCGAAAAAGATTAATCTCAATTTTCACTAAAAATTAAGATCAAAAATTACACAAACAATCTAAACAAGATAAGAGTATGTATCTTTTGAACTTGCCTCTTGTTTGAGAGCGAAAAAGAAAATGAAAATATATATTTGAGGGAAAAACAAAATATAAAAATTAAGACTATGCAAGAGTGCAAAAATGAAACTTTACAACTATACAAACCCAATGTTTAAAAGATATCTACAAATTTACAAAGGAAATGTTAGTGAACTACACAATATGCACATATTATATATATATATATATATATATATATATATATATATATATATATAACACACTCTAAATAATTACAAATTACTAATTATATCAGCGCAAATCCTCGGGCAACAAGGCCAAAAACTTGTTATGACCCAGTTGAGGGTCTATAAATTTATCTAGTAAGTGCACTAGGTCAATTGTAGCACAACAAGGTCGTAGGGATTTGGTTTGATAAAATAGTAATCTATAATCTATTCAAGTTTGTGATAACATATTGACAAAGGGTTGATAGTTTTAAATATAAGTTTTATTAATAATAAAGATAAGTGATGTTGATTATGGGGTTGGGATTGAACTTAACTTCTTTCACTCATTTGCACTGCCATTGATTCTCTATAAATTATGTTCTTTATCTTAGTGTTCTTGGAAGTACGTTTACTTGTAATTCTAACCTCATGTCTGAGTATTAGAACCTAAAGGTGTCAGACGCAACATGTCCCTATCTAGGTGGAGGAACCCTTGCATTAAGAACAATACTATTTAAACCAACTAAAGTCGCATATCCATGTCTGGTATATGCCAAGCATTAGGAAATTTGATTGGATATAAGCACTAGACCAGATGTTTTCTACTATATATCTAAGACAATGTTTTATTGAACTAGACATTCTACTTCATTGACACGTGTCTTAAATAAATGGTATTTTCATCAATTTGTTGTTGTAGTGTTTTGGCAGCGAAGGGTGTTTAATGGTTTGATAGACATTTGCTGACAGATTTGAAAATCCATCTTCTCCAAGGCAAGTCAGTTGAATCCTTCTTCTCCAGGTAACCTTTTCTTCTTCGTTCCTCCTTCTTCTCCATTTCTCCTTCTTCTCCGTTCATGCTTATTCTCCGTAAGTTCGTTTGAGTAACTTCTTACCAATTTCTTCTCCGTTGATCGTTGTTCTTGATACTTATTTGTTATTTTTCATTGAAAGTTAAATATTTAGTTCCTATTTATTGTTCTTCATGCATCTTTCTTCTTTATACATGGTTTTTCTTCTTCACCAAAGGTTGTTATTATTATGTTAAACCTTTTACCTTTTTGTATGTTGTCGATCATGAAAGGTTTTGTTTTTATACATTATTTTTTAGTTTGACATGTTTTACTCGTGTTATAGTATTTTTCAAAACATGTTTATAGATATTGTTCTTCAAAAGAAGTTTGTTTTTTTTTTCAGTTATTTTGTGTTGAACCTTTTTAGAACACGTTTACAGATGTTGTTGTTGAAAAGAAGTTTGTTTGTTTTTTTAGTCATGTTGATAGGTTTATGTATAAAATTGTTGTTAAAAGTGTTTCAGAGATTATCATTGTATTAGAGGTAGTTCTCATCTTAGTAAATTTGTTTTAAGTAAAATTTGTAATTGTTCATGGTATTATTGACACTTCTTTCATTCATATAGGAGATTTCCTGTGTAACCGTTGCACGTACACTTAAATTTAACAGGAAATGATGGATGAAATTATTTGGTGTGTAACGTATGTACGAAAAGAACTCATGAAGTTAGTTCTTTTAAGTGTCCTAGTTGTGATGCTTTTAACGATTATCCAAGAATCAAGTTAGTAAATGTTACATTTATAGTAAATGTTACATTTATAGGTTTGACCCTATGTCCCAATGTCAATTCTAATTTAAATGACTTTTGTAGATACAAGCTCGAAATTTAAGTTATTGATGGGGGAAATGTGGCCAATTTCATGCTTTTGGACCAAGATTGCATGAATTTAATTGGTGTATTTGCTGCTGATTTGAGAAAGAAAATGATCAAGGTAGAAATGGTCAACAATTACAACTTAACTTATGTTAGAGAAAAACATTATTGTAAACAACTTAGTAATATTTTATTTCGTTGTACTTGCTTTGTATTAGGAGGGTGAAGACAATCCTAAGTGTTTTCCAGAGGATCTAAATGTTATTTTAGGATGTACTTAGGCTTTTAAGGTTAAGCTCCAAGGAAAGAACTGACCTGCTTCAGTTATGAGAGTTTCTACTAACGTGGAAATTATTGATCACGTTAAAGCTCTACTTGCACAAGAGGAGGTAGTAATGAAATTTTTTGTATTCATAACTTAAAATATGAATCATAGTTTTATTAGTAATTGATTTTGTTCATAACACTTTGTAGGCAAGCCAAGTTGGTGAATGTATGGTTAGTGGTCCATCTGACATAGTTCCTGATATTGACAACTCCTCAGTGAGTATACTTCAATTTATTTTTCTTTACTAATAGGAACAATAATGGTTTATGTGTTTTAATTTTAATAGTAAATAAATTATGCAAGCAATGGTTATTGGAAAATGTAGGAGTGGTAGTGTCTCTGATTTACCAACTTCTACTAGGACTTCTTTAGTAAGTATTTAAATTTTGGCCATATTGGTTGTGAGATAGAATGTTATACAATGTTTGAAATTAATTATATATATTGGCCAAGCAATGGAACTTGTTGAATGTATTGGTAATGTTGCATGTGACTTAACAGATGATATTGATAGTTCATTCGTAAGTATAATTTTACTTGAGTTAGCATACTAATATAACTGATGCCTTGAATCTCTAACATGATTGATGTTGATCTTGCATATGTGCCTTTCTTCCACAGCTGATGATGAACCTGATATAGTTTTATGTATGACGCCTACTAAGGATGTTTGTGCTACCACTGATGATGTTCAAGACATTCCATCAAGTATCATGGAGTTCGATCTTCTGGAGGACATTCCTTTAGCTCAGCTTAAAATGTTTGTGAAAACCTTTTTATCTCTGTGAACCATGTTGTGACTTCTATGGTACTTCATTCTTGGTCTTGTTTTGAGAAATTATAACTATGAATGTTCTGAAACAACATTAATAGTTTTGGGTGTGCAAAATTGTAGAAGACAATTTCGAAGAATGTTAATATAACGTGATTGTTATTATTATAATTTAGATCTTTGGATTTTTTAGGTTTAATTACTCGGATAGTACCTACTTTGGTATAGGTGTGTCAATCTGGTACCCGCTTTTAAAAAAGTGTCAATTGCATCCCACCTTTTGAAAAAGTGCTTCAATTAGGTTCCTTTCAAGCGGAGTTGACTAACGCTTTCAAACGTGTCAATCTGTGGGTTTTTTTTAAAATTTTTTGAAAAAAAAAATACCACGTATCAGGTCCATGTGTGTGACACGTGACATTGCAATGTCACGTGTCATTATCATATGTCATTGTGTTGATTTCGATTTAGTCCCTATATATGTCTTTTTGTTTCAATTTAGTACCTACTTATGTGTATCTGATTCAATTTTGACCTATTTTTTTGTAATAATTAAAATCCATTTTTTACAAAATTAAAAGTAATTAAGTATAAATTTTTTATAAAAATTAAGTATTTGATATTTATATTAAAATTTAGTGCTAAAAGTCATTTTATTAAGTCATTTTCAATAAATAAAAAGTTAGTATAACATTCATACAAATAGAAATATTGGTATAAAATTAGTAAGAGACAATATTGTTCTATTTTGAAAAAAAATAATAATTAACAAAACATGAGTACTTAATAAAAAATTAATTAATAAAGTAATATGTTAAAAAGTCGTTTTTAATAAAAAATATTAGTATAACATTTATACAAATAATAAACTTGGTCTAAAATTGAGAGAAACAATATAAATATTAGTACTTAATTTTGTAAAAATATTTATACTTAATTAGTTAATCTTATAAAAAATGGATTACAAAAATATTTTAATTATTAAAACATTTGGCACACAATTGAATCAGATATACATAAGTAGGTACTAAATTGAAAAAAAAAAGACATATATGGGAACTAACACGTGGCATTGCAATGCCACGTGGCACTAACAATGCCACGTGTCACACACAATGTACCATATCAGCTTGTGATTGGCGATGATCGCGTACGCGATACACGTGAGCAGATGATGTTGTTGCAGGTGGTTTTGGTGAAGCTTAGCGACGAAGCAGGTATAGCTTGGGAGTTTTATTATTTTATGGTTTTGAAATAATTTGTAAACTCTTATGAGATGCTTTTATATTATTTCCAATTTTATAAACTATGGATTTTGGATTATTATTGGAAGTAATAAAAGTTTTAAATTTCCCGCGTTTTGGGAAATGATGCATTAATAAATGAGGTTGACGTGATATTTCTTTATTTTTTATTTAAAATTCGTAATATCCTGACGGGATATTACACACAAGGACCTAACACGTGACATTTTTTTTTCAAAAAATTAAAAAAATTAAAAAATTAAAAAGAAATAAGAAAAACCACAGATTGACATGTGGCAAGTCGTTAACAGCATTAGTCAACTCGTCTGAAAGGGACCTAATTGAAGCATTTTTTCAAAAGTTGGGATGCAATTGACACTTTTTTTAAAAACGGGTACCAGATTGACACACATTTACTAAAGTGGGTACCATCCGAATAATTTAACCAACTTTTTACAAGTAATAATATTATTAAATTATGAAATTAGTGTTATTTGTTTTGAACTAATATTTAGTAATTGATATCAAGTATTCAATGATTAAATTAAGGTTTTTTTAATAAACAATAGTTCTAAGTTCTTTACAATTACTTCTCATCTTTACACTATTGTTTTGCATATTAATTATTCAAAGTACTTTAGATGAAAAAAAATATATAATGACTACTGCAAGAATCATTTATGCCTTATAATTGACATTTGCTTTATTAAAGATCATTATTAATGCACTTTAAAATCTACAACAAATTTTATAACACATGTTTATGATTAATTCTCATTACTTTGCAAGAAAATAATGATACAATCAGAATATTAACAATGAATAACCGCCCAAAATAGAGTTGTTGATTACAACTATAGTAATACATGAATATTTATAATTCAATATATTGTGTCAATAAAGATGACATTCATGAAATATAATAATACAACAATTCTTTGAACATTCTAATACTTACAATACCTCTATATAACGTTTACAAATTATTACAAATGTTATAGTTCTGTGCTAATTTTTTATTATGTACTATTTTATCTATTAGGATGGATAATCAAAATAGCAAGTCCAGTACAAATGCAAGAATAAAAAGGAAACTAATAATCCAACAGAAGAGGATGAATGCTACATGCATACAAGAGAAGCAACCTGAAAAGAAAAGAAGAATTGGTACACCATTAGCTACTGTAACAAGTTGTTTTCAGAATGAACAAAGGTCTCGTAAGGAATTAGCAATGAAAGGTCCACAACCTACATTCGTGAAAGGGCAAAGAGATATTACTGAAAGCAGAAGAAAGCAACAAAATCTCCTTCGGAAGTTTGAAGCCACTGTTAATATGGTCACAACAACCAATGATTCCAATATGTCAACTCAATCAGTGCAGTTGGAAGATATTGATGAACTAGAGTTAGACACAGATAAGTCAAATTCATGTAATTCCCCTATACAAGGTAAAACTATTTTGTAATGAGGAAATGAATATTGATATAATTTGTGAAATAATATAATTATTTCAGTATGTGGAGAATTGTATTTCATTAACTTATTGTGCAGTCAGTCATGAAGAGTATCATATGAACTATGAAACCGTCAACCACAAAGAAAGATAAGGCTTCTAAAAGCAATTTTTGTAATATTTTTTTGCAATCATCTATGACAAATTAAACTAAATAAGGTATTCATTTGCAAGTTGTATGAAGATATAGGGGATCTAATTTATATTTGTCAGCATTGCAAAGGTCATATGTGGTATCAAGAACGTATTGATAAATCTCATCGAAATATTAATCCCAACTTTCAATTGTATTGTGGAAATGGCAAAGTTCAATTGCCAATGTTAAAAGACCCACTGATGAGCTTCAACAACTTTTTTTTCAATCTGATTGTAAACAAAGTCGAAGTTATCAACAACATATTAGAACATACAACATGATGTTTGCATTCCAATCTCCTGGAGCAAAAATTGACAACAAATATAACAATGGACGTGGACCACCAAATTTAAGAGTACAAGGTCAATCATGTCATAGAATTGGTAGTCTTCTGCCACCAATTGGAAAACAGTCAAAGTTTGCTCAACTATACATATATGATACTGATAACGAGATACACAGTAGAATTCAATCTTTGAGGTAAACTACAATTACGGTACCAAATTATATTATATGATGAGGCAATTGTTTTGATTTGAAATTCAATCTCGATGTAGGAACCATAATGATATTGATGCTGAAATTGTTAAAACACTAATTGAGATGCTCGATAAGTACAATGTTAATGCCAAATCTTTTAGAATGGCAAGGGATCGCTATGCATAACAATCATTTCCAATGCCAATGATAACGAATTACCTCAACTTGCAACAAATGAAATCAAACAGTATATTGATTGTAGATATATTTCACCATGTGAAGGATGTTGGAGAATATTTTCATTTCCTATTCACAGAAGAAATCCAGTTGTTGAACAACTATTTTGTCATATGCCTGGTGAACAGTCAGTGTACTTCAAGGATGATGATGATGATATTGATGAAATCATGGCAAAACCAACACTTAAGGAGTCAATGTTTACAACCTGGATGAAGTTCAACAAAAAAATATTCTGATGCAAGGAATTTAGCATATCCACAATTTGTATCTAAGTATGTTTATAATAAGAATCAAAGATGTTGGAAACCAAGACAATCCTTTGACTACTACCACAAATGTAGTTTTCAAAGAAGTTTTTAACAATGTATAAGTGCAATGTATGTTAACACACCTATGCCTGTATTTTGGGAAAAATACCTATAAGAGACTACTTACAAAAATATGAATGCTTAATTATTGTGCATTCATATGCTGTTTTGGTGTCATGTATTAAGTTTTTGTAAGAATGCATTGTAGTAAAAGATGGAGATCCAAGTAAATGGTTTGCTGTTGTGATCATATGCGTTGCTTTATCATGTTTTGAACTTACCATTACATTATTGTAAGAAATCCTTATTTGCCATAATGCATTAAAAATTCAAACTACCATACACCAACAACATTACAACATTTAATAATATGCAGAGATTTAACCAACTGATGTTAGTAGTTATTATTGATACCTAATTGTTTGGTACACCTGCCACAATAAGGTCAAATAAGTCGTGATGTAGGTTCATATAGTAATTACTTATCAAAATTATTACTTTCTAAACCTATATTTAGCTCAATTGATACTAAATATTTTTACTAAACACACCACCATAGTTATGTAGTGAACTTGCCACAATTGTCATGTTATTAATGTTGTGAGGTCAAACAAGACTTTCCAAACCTATAACTAGCCCAATTCATACTGAATATTTAACTAAAAAAATCACCATAAATCTGTAGCGCACCTCCCACATCTTTGACATTATTAATGTTATAAGCTTTAGAAATGGTGATCCATGTTCATATATTAAGAAGATATCGTAATTTCGACTATCCAAACCTATATTAACTGCATAAAATTACGACCTTTCCAATTATTTATTGAATTGAGTTTTTTATAATAATTATTATTAATATTATTATTTGGAACTTATTATGGTTTTTATAATAGTATAATATTATAGTGAATCTAAACGTACACATTGAATTGTTCATTTTTATAACTAACATTATTAAATTAATTGAATTTTTTTTAGTAAATAATATTTCTGAACTGTAATACTTATACTACATAATCTAGTTATATAAATTACCAATTTTATTTATGAAATGCTATTAATAATAAGTTTATTAACGTTTAATTATAGTTGCACTAGGTATGATATAATGCAAAATTTGGTAATGTATTATTTTAATTTATTCAAAGTTTTTGCTTATTGAAATAATCTACTTGATGAAAATATAAATTTGGTAATATATATTTTTAATTTATTCAAAGTTTTTGGTAATTCAAATAATCTACTTAATGAAAATATAAACTACTGAAAGAAAATAATTTAACAATCATGAGAGACAATTAGTAAAGATAATTAGTAGATGTGCTCCATTTAATACTAAATAATCAGGTCTTCATAAAGATACATGCCAACATACCAAAATACATTAATGTTGACATACAAAATATTCGACATGTGCAAATCATGAAAACAAAAGATAAAGAAATTGTTCATAGGTCTCATACATTTGTTTTAGACACCAAAACATCAACAAAAACTTCCATATGCTAAATCTTCAAAATATGGATCACGTTCTTTTTGTCATTCTCTACCATAAATCTTATACGACCACTAGCAGTCAACCCATTTTCCTTACAGAATTTCTTCCAATCGCATGTGAGATAACACTCAAATGCACTTTTTCTTGTCCAACGAATTTTGTAGTTTCAGTGTTGTGATTGCCTATTTGTTACGCATAGGTTTTTTGCCCCTTTACCAAGCATTCTTTTACAAACTTCGCATACAAATACTACATTCAAACAAAATGTGTTAAAACAACATAAATGTAAACGAAAATTATAAACTAATAACTATAAATATAAACCATATCAAAGAAAATGATTGAACATCCTAAGTACTTAATATTTTCTCACAATGACCAAAACCAACTTCAACTTGGGTGTTGCAAGCATTGGCTAAATCTCTCTTATAATCTATTTCAATTCCTTGGGTCGAGAAGATCATGTGAAGAAAGATATTGTTTCCTACATAATTTAAATGCAGAAAACAAGGACAATTGAACCCATAGAATGAAACATACTGACAAAAACCAAACAATACCATCCTCCCAGCCTCATCTGTGTCCACATATATTTCAAATTTTTGTAACAAAGGATCATATAATTTGACCAGATCGTTAAAAGAAACTTTGTGCTCACAAAATATTTGGAAGTGATCGGGCAAAGTTAACAACAATTATCACAAGAATCAACAAAAAACCAATATTAGCAACAATAACTATACATCTACACTACAAATTATAATAAAAATGGACTAAAGTTGCATATCGTTCTTGGAATGAACTGCACCCTAAATGTTTGGAAAAACCTTACTAAGGATAGAGAGTTACATGCAAGAGCATTCTTTCTTCTACCAGGATACTCAACCTCATTCTAGTACAAATCGAACACCCTTATGCGAAAGTACTGATCTGCGCAATAAAGACTACACACGTAATAAACATCGTTAAGATCATAAAACCACATTATTTGCTCAACTGCACAAATTTGTCTCTGAGCAAGACGAGTTTCTTCAAACTCTATGTTGATCACGTTTCCTTTCGGATCACTAAAAAAGTTTGTCCCCATGAGTAATGATTTCCCTCATTGTTCATAAAAACCTTCTTCAAACTCCAAACAGTCATGTGATATAGAAAACCACAATGATCCATAAAAATAAAAACTTTGAAAAAAAATAAAGGAGATGGTTGAAGCAAACGATCACAGAAAAATTAAAACTTTGGTCCAGAAAGTAGGTCTATACATGAAACACATAAAACTTAAAGAAAATGAAACATGCAAACGAACCAACTTCTGAGGATTCCATGACCATGACGGAGTTCTGGTAGAAATTGGTACAGCTAAAAGGCTTCAAAGTAGACATTTGATGGTCGAACCCTTCTAGTGAGGATGACTACTTTCCTTCTTCATTTCTGAACAACTATAGCCACAATCATCCAACTTTCCTTTAAGAAAACTAAATGAAATGTCTGCACCAAATCCAAATGTCCTAACCATATATATCAACATGCTTCAAAATATCAGTATGTACACATCTCGATAAGACATACAATAATTCCTCATTTGCCACCATCTCTTCATATTCCCATAAAAATTTTATTTTCAATTTAATTATATTAATTGTACCCAAAAAATAATGTTTCTCATAGTATTTAAATTATATAATGTTAGCTTCAATCAACAATTAAAAACTTAATGACAATATATATAACATTTAATCCTAAAAGCATTAAATTTAAATTTATCAGCAATTAATAAACTTATAAACCAATAACATTACAAATATAACCAAAATTAAAAAAAAATATAATATATAACAATAATTAATTCTACGAAATTATATCAAAATTATATTTACTTAATAATTGTAATTGTTGATGAAGTATGATGAGCAATCAAGTCATCAAAATAATGAAAGCAAATAAAATAACCAACACGTAAGACAAGAACATAATATATATCAAACCAAGGAAGTTACATCTAATCCCAATTAGGAAGAGTCAAGTGATCGTAATGATGTTTACAATAAACGCAAGGAGTTGCTTCCTTCCTCCCACGGTTCTCTTATAAGGATATTACAATAAGTGATTAAGAACCTAGAACTAAACTACTATATCAGTCCCCAAAACTAACATACAAATAAAAAAGACATGTGTTGTTTTTATAGAAAAATAATGTGTCACTTCTGCTCTAGCTTTGGTGCTTGAGTTGTAGAGGTATTATTCTAGATATTTCCAAACTGCCTTTCTTAGGGCTTAAGCTGCACATTTTGGGCTTGGACTATTCTAGATCTTTCCTCCTCATGAGAGTTTCCTTAACCGCCTTTGTGGTGCTCAACCCCATTTCTACCGCTCAAGCACAGTAGGCACAACTTTCTTAATTTTACATGCAAAAAAACACAAATACATTAAATTCCACTTTTTACTACTTCTATACGTCTCTTTCTGTAATTAAAGGTAAAAGGAGTTGTTTTAGTGACTTTTACATTGAAATTATGCAAGATAAGTGTCTAGATGATATACAATTTTACTAATACTAGACACTTATTATATGCAAACTCCATGCATAAACGAGGATGATTGTTATAGATTCACAACAAAGGAAGTAATAGCATAAGGGAAATATAAGGCTTTAATGATTTCATTGATAGGATGGAAATTATAGATGTCACCAAGATATTAGGCATTATACTTGGTACAACACCAATGGGTTAGCTAAAAGTATATTAAACTGGTGTTTAGTGTCAAGGGTATGGGAGCAAACATGGCCCGATTGTAAATAATATGTTATGGATAAAACGGTATAAGACCATTGTGCTTTAATGATAAAATTTATCCAAATTGATTGGGGGCCAATACCATTTAAGACTTTGGATGCGTTGAAGAATCACAATGGGTTTAAGAGTTTGTTAAGAAACAATGGGTAAGCTACAATGTGTACGTGACAAGTCTAGTTTAGTTAAAAGAAAAACTAAAGAGACTGCAACATGATCTAAAGAGATAATGATATTTTTGGAGACATAAATAAGGAAAATAAGTGGTTGATAGAAAAGATAAGCATAATTAAGATTCCTTATGAGGAATGAGGGATAAAGTATGAACAAATAAAAGAGAGAATCCAACTTTTTGATAGGCTTAAGAAGATAAATCTTAAACATGAATCTATGGTGAAACAAAAATATTGAGTCAAGTGGTTGACTTCAAGGGATATGAATACAAGGTTCTTTCACTTGACAACCAATTGGAGAAAGACAAAGAACTATATCAATGGAATGAAAATATGTGGTGGATGGTGTGAGGACCTAAGATTGGTGAAAGAAAGGATAAATTCATATTGCAAGGATAAATTAAAGGAGAAATAACAATTTAATATTATCCTAGGACATGTGGAGTTTAGTAAAATCTCAGAAGATAATCAAAGATTCATAAAAAGAGTTTTCAGAGGAGGAGACTAAGATGGTTGTGTAGAAATGTGAAAGTAGTAAGAGTCTAGGCCCATATGGTTTTAATTTTAACTTCATCAAGAAATTTTGGGATATAATCAAAAGAGACATTTAAAATGCAATTTATTATTTCTATTCTTCTGGTATATGGCCAACTAGATGTGATTCATCATTCCTAACTCTTGTACCAAAATCTAATAACCTTTAATCTTTAGATGAGTAGAGGCCTATATCCTTAGTAGGTTGCATCCATAAGATCATATCTAAAATATTATCCTTGAGTATCTAAAGGGTATTGCATAAGCTTGCAAATTTATCTCAGTCTTCTTTTCTATAAGGTAGAGGTTGTTACATAGTGTGGTGGTAGCAAATGAAACAATAGATGAAATTTAAAAGAAAGAAAAAAAGTTGTATTATAGTTTAGGTTGATTATGAGAAAATATATGATTCAATTAAATGGAAGTACTTATTATATATGATGGAAAGGATGGGTTTTTGTTAAAAATGGATTAATTGGAGGAAGGAATGCCTACAATCATCGACAATCTTCATGCTTGTTAATAGTAGTCCAACAAAATAGTTTAACCCCTCAAAAGACCTTGGACAAGAAGATCATTTGGCTCTATTTTTGTTTTTAATTGTTGACAAAGGTTGGATGGAATGGTTAGGTTGGGGGGAGGTAAACAACCCTTGGGAGGGGTAAAAGTAGGGGATAAGTAGGTGTTAGTTAATATGTTCCAATATGTGAATGACACTTTATTTTTATGTGAAGCGAAAACACAAAACATTGTGATAATAAATCATATTTCACTACAAAATATCCTGTAAATTGTGGCGGTTTTAATATGGCGATTATTTGAAACCGTCACTTTTTACATAATAATATAATAGTTTTTGAACTGCCACATTTTACTTGTAAAATATGACGATTTTAAATGTCACTTTTTGAACCGCCATATTTTATATATGAAATGTGACAATTTGAACCGCCATATTTTATATATGAAATGTGACGATTTTAACTGCCATTTTTTAAATTAATTTAATTAAAAAAGTAATTTAACAATTTAACTTTAAAAAAGCTCTTCCCGCACTAGTGATATTCAAAAAACTCAAAAGACTATCTCTTCCCTCCCTATTTTTTTTAGAGTGCAAAAGCATGACTAGTTCCCTTTTCGATTTGAGATAGGGAAAAGTAGAAAATATTCCAAACCAAATTAATTCAACATAATTAGTTTCGATTTAATTTAGGGTTTAAGGTAAAAGTAGTGATGCACGAATGCATCTTTTGACTGTGTGGAAGCATTCGACAGGAAAGGAACATGGAATCAGACGGTGATGATGTCGCCACTGTCATCTATGTGGTCTGAGAGTGTCTACGATCTATTTGAAGAAATGCTGCTTCAAATTCAAATGAGGCAATTCGATGCAGCTTATCCATGTGTGAAACTTGCACCCGCAAGCGCAACCAAGAGAAGTGGCTCTGTTTGGTTGAGAATGAAGAATGGAGGCGCAAAATGCTCGGTGGCGACAGCGTTGACGGCCCAAGTGGAAGTGAAGAGTGAGAGCAAAACGAACCATTTCTAATGGAGGTATCGAAAACCCTAATGGAGGTCGCTAAGGTGGGGACGCTATGTACGTTAATCGAAGAGGGTTTGCCTCTAGGCATTGGGGTTCGATTCATCGTTGAACCCGAACATGGCACCTCTTGGTTCTTCTTCAATTTTAGTGACAACACTAACATCCCTTATTGTCTTCATGTTCAGGTACCTCATTTTCTCTCTCTCTCTCTCTGTGTCTTAGTACTAATTTAACTCAACTTGGGTTTATGTGATGACACTCAATATCTCTTCTCCGGCTAAAGTCAAGTCCCTTTTCTCTCTCTCTCTCTCTCTCTCTCCGTGTCTCAGTACTAATTTAACTCATCTTGGGTTTATGTGATGACACTCAATATCTCTTCTCCGGCTAAAGTCAAGTCCCTTTTTTTCTCTGATTCCTTCAAGTCTAATTGTCTCACAACAAAATTCCTAGGTTCTTCTCTTCCTATGTTCAATTAAATCATGTTTCCTTCCTTGTCTCTTTTGGGAATTGTCAAAGTTAACGACTTTATGGAGAAACTCCCCCTATTGAATTATTGATTTCTTTCCTTTCCAGAAATTGTGCTATTTTCTGGTCATATATTGTTATGAGTGACTTTATTGATGTTACAAAGATGTTTTGATTTTGCGAAATGACAATATTTTTTTTTGGAAAGGCGATATTTGTTTGTTGTGTTATGTTTTGATGTCAATGGGTTTTTGGATAAATTGAATTTGTTTATGATCCTTATATATTTGTTTGAAGATGAAGATGATGACGTCTTTGTGATTCTCGTGTGGTTCTGTGATGGGTGTGGATGGTGAAGGTTCAAGCTGTATGTTTTATATGGGTGCCCCTTTGCTCTGTGCGTGTTGTGTGTTTTGGAGGTTTTGGTTGGTGTAATGAATAAAGGTAAAGAAATTGAATATGAAGAGTGTGATGTGGGCGAAATTGAATCTATGACTTTGAACGATGAAGGAAATGATGAAATGCAAGTGCTGAAAGTGTGATAAATCCTTTAAAAAGGAAAGAAAATTGAAGGGAAAGTAGATAGATAGGTGAACGTGATGGAGAGTTTAGGAAAATGAGTTTGCCACTTTGCCAAACTTTAAAGTCAATGACAACAATTTTTTGTCAAACATTACACAGATGGGTGGCAATTCTCTTGTTCTACATATGATAGAAAAATTAATAATTGATCAGATAGTAAGTTGACACATTTTATTTAAGTTTTCTTGTGTTGAGATTTTTTCAATCTACTTTTCTGGTGCTTCCCAAGCTCATTTATAAACTTTTATTCTAATACTGATTTTATACCACAGCCGAAAAAAAAGTCTTCTTTCGGTGATAAGTGGCTCTCTCCTGAGAATGCTTATTACAGAGGATTCAAAATCCATTAGATTTTCTGAACAAATTATTGCTGCTTTGGGCCATCATCTTCAAAATATTCAATGGATAATGTGCAAGTTGTAACATCCCGACCGGATATTATGAATTTAAAAAATAAAATAAAGAAGTAAATAATAAAACTTCATTTATTATAACTGATATTCCCAAAACGCGGGAATATTAAAATAAACTCTTATTACTTTCTTAATAAACCAAAATTCATAAGTATAAATAAGATTGTAATTATCCAAAAGTCCAGAATATTTATAATTACAATTTATTTGAAAGCATAAAAAAAACTTTATAAAAGTTCTCATAAAATCTTCTCCCAAAACTAGCCCCGCTCCGTCTCTAGGCCTCACCAGATCCATCTGCAATAACATCTGCTCCCGTGTACCACGTACACGATCATCGCCAAACACAAGCAGATAGGGTGAGCTAACATATTACACATACATATAAATATTACATAGTTATATATATCACACAATCACACCAATACTACTGCAGTAAAATCGCCTGGCGGGGGACACGTATCGCCAGGCGCTGCCCGCTTCCAAACCGCGTGGAAGTTATGATGAGTCGAATCTTGACTCACATTCAATAATTAAATTTTGGGAATTTAGTATTATTTTTGCCCTTAAAAATCGTATTTAGTTGCATGCTAAATTTATTATTAGATATTCTTGAGTTTAATAATGTAACTATAATTTAATTTAGGTCCTCAAGGATGTAAATAATGAATATTTTAATTCATAAATTAAGTCCCAAAATAGGAATTTTGGAGAGAAATAGTTCAGGTACTAAATGCACCCCCAATTCTCATGTTTACACCCCTTTTTCCAATTAGAATATCTATTTCTAAAATAAAACATTTCTGGAGCTAGTTGCACCCCCTGTTTTCAGGTTTACACCCCCTTTTGTAATAGTAATTCATTTCTGTTCTGCACCCCTCCTTTTTACTAAGATGCACCCCTAATGTCACGTAAACTCTAATCCACTAGATTTCGCCACGTGGCAATCCTCCACTTACTAAATTAACCAATGACAATTTGCCACATCATCAATCCTCCACTAACTCATATTACCAATCAATGTTTGCCACGTCATTATCTCCTTTCCAACACAAATCCCCCTAATCTCTCTTTCTCTCTCTTCCGCACCAACCCACTCTGCAGCCGTCACACTCCGCAGCCGCCACGACCATGTCCGACCACCACTGCCCATGCCGGAAAGCCACCGTCGTCGCGCCTTCGTCAGAAACCGTAGCCCCTCCGCTGCTGCAATCGACGTCTGCGTCTTCGTCGTTTTCTCCGCGCGTCCAGCAGCCCCCACCACACCGCGACAGCTCTCGCAGGGACGGCGGCGACCCTCTTCCGCAACTTTCACGCCTCCCTCGGGCTCCGACGTGCCTCTATCGCGCCTTCATGGCTTCACGATGCGCGAACCAACCTTCATGATTCACAAAACCATCGCGCCTTCCATCGCTTCAGCACTATCGTTGCTGCGTCTCAACTCCCCTCCGCGTCGTCCCACTGCCGGTGTCTGCCATTGCAGAGTCTCTCGAACTTGCATGGCTTCAAGTTCCGCACCCGCAACCTGCCAGAACGGACCTGAACTACCAGCAATCCCGCACCAACACGCACCCCCACACTCTCGCGTGAAGCCTGCACCCACGCTGCCAGAATTCCACCAATTTCGTGGCAGTGTATACCTCGCGTTGTCCACACCGCAACTGCCGAAAACGCGACACCGAACGTGTGTCCTCCATCGGAGAACCCGTGGCCACAATCGGAACCTGCGACCCCTTGCGGCAACCTTCACAACAGCTAAACCCTAATTTCGGAAAGAGAATTCTGGCATGAGGGAGAGACTGCTCTGACACGTGGCAGTCTCTCACTGGACAATCAACGAGTCAACACTGGTCAACTAGTCAACTTTGGGCAAGGACGGTCAACGTTGGTCAAACAGACTATTTTTACACTATTTTTGGTAGGTGGTCCCTCTGCAGGAACCCTAAATGGTCTAGCAAGAAATAGACCGTCTCGCGACAATTCAGTACCAATCAAACTAATTCTAGAAATTTCTCAGAACCACAAACTAAAAAAATGGAATTTATAATTCATACCTAATCATACCATACTTAGCATGCCAATCAGACTTAAAATAATCAACACCAATCACATTTAAAATAAGATTAACGTGGAAGGTACTCTAATTATCATATCAATCAGAATTAAACATAAACTTAACGCGTAAAGCTCCCCTAACCTGAATTCCTTTGCCAAATTTGAAAATTACAAGCTCTTCCCTTGATCACTAAAAGCTTTCCTTGGTTCTTCTCAATTCAACTCCAAAAACCTCATTCAAACCTCGCCACTCTAACAAAATTCGTGTCCTATTTTCTGAGTGCAATTTCAGCTTTGCAAAACCCTTCTCCTAACCTAATTTCTTGCCTTTTAAAGGTGCCTTACCAGTAGGTAATTACCAAAAACGAAATTTAAGTTTTTAATGGTAATGTTTATTATCATTCATTACTCCTTTATAGTCCGTTTTTCAGCCAAACTTGGCTGCCTATGTATCTAGGTTTTCCTTCAACTCTTCACATTCGAGCCAAAACTAAGTTTGGCAAAAGTAAAGTTTAATTTGGGTTCTCCAAGACTTGAACCCATAACCATGTCAATACTAAGTCAATGCTAAACCATCAAGCCAATTCATGTTTCATGATATTTAATATAATTCTATGATTATATTATCACTCAACATGATCAAGCATATTATTAAAAATAATAATAAATTAAATAACACACAATTAACATATATAGGACTCGAACTCAAGTCCTCTCACATAATAAAGTACTCTCATTCACTTGAGCTAGTACATTTCCACATCATATAAATCAATAATTAATGCCTTAAAGGCTCCCACTACCCACATTTATTAAATAATTATTTATTTAATTATTTAAATTTCACGGGTCTTACACAGGTAACTATGCTTGCAGAAAAGGACTAGCCATTGATGTAAAATTAAACTATGTTGTTGCCTACTTGTCTCACTTCGTTGTTTTATGTTGTTTTATGCTATATTAGCCCTTAACTTCTGGCACATAATGACCGGTATAACGTGCAATTGACTTTGGCATATATGAATTAGACTTAGGAAAATTCCAAGCTTGTACAAATGAGCTTTCGAGCTAACTTAACAAGTTGGATAAACTTTCTTTGTTTATTTGATCTACATTTAATGTTGCATGACATGTGGTCAAGTGCGCGTAGAAAATATCATCTAATATATTATTAAATGTAACTTGGTTTCTTGGTTTACATGTTTTGATCTTGGTTTCTTGCTTCATGCAACCTTTATTTTAATACTTACTTGGTTTTTTCATGTTTAATCTTTATTTTACATTTTGTTTCTTTGCAGGCTTAGGTTGTATAGAAAGTGAGCTTGTAACGGTTAAGAATCAAATGCAAAGTTGCTTGTCTCTATTGCTTTTGGAGAAGAAGTCTCGAAACATCTTGTTGTAATGGTTATTGGTTTGGTACATCTCTCTGCTAATAATATATAACGTAGAAAAGAATATTACTTGAATTTATTGTATTGTTACCTAATTCATAAACTTATATTCTCATTCTTTAATCATTGTAGGCACTATATGTTGGGAGTGGCGTATCATCTTCAAATAATATAATCGAAGCAAGTGGTGAAAGAAAAGTATTTTAGGATTAGGATTAGGACTTTTAATGTTGTCTTTTTTTCTTAGATGGTTGAATATTTTGGTACTCTTAATGTTGTCTTTTTTTAAGGTGTTTAGAGCTTACTTTTGGACTTAAGGTGAATTTTTCTAAAAGCAAAATAAGAGTTGTGGAGGTAGGCACAGTACAAAGTTACATAAAAATATTGAATTGTAATATTATAAGTATTCCTTTTTCATACTTAAGAATGGTTATAGGTGGCAACCCTCTAAGGTGTGACATGTGGAAAATGGTAGTTGACAAGATTAGGAAAAGACTAGCAAAATGGAAAAGGATGAACCTTTCCTTTGCAAGAAGGGTTTGGTAGCTAAAATAAGTTATAATAGCATTACCACTTTTCTACATGTCATTTTTTAAGATGCCAACAAAAGTGGAAAGAGTCATTAAGAAAATACAGAGAGAGTTCCTTTGTGGGTGGGTCACCGAAGGTAGAAAGATAGTGTCGATAAAGTGGGATAATATTTTCAAACCAAATAGGAGGGAGTTATAGGAATTAAAGATTTCAACATTTTCAACATTTCCTTATTAGGGAAATGGTACTAGAGATTAGTAGAAGAAAAGGAAGGATTGTTTGGAGTCTAAATATGGAACTTGTAATCATATAAACTTTAGGAGTAACAATAGCCATGCATTGTTATGGTGGCGAGATATTAAGAGGGTAATTATTGGTGGGGAAATGGAAAATTAGTTTGAAAGTAATTTAGAATAAAAGATAGGAAAAGGGAATACAATTAAATTCTAGAAAGATAGAAGGATTACTAAACATTCGTTTGGTTAATCATTACCAAGATTATATCTCAATTCTATTAATAAACTTTGGACAATTGAATAGTTTGGAACATAGGACATCGATGAATGGGAAATGAATTTGAAATGGAGAAAATGGTGGCGTGTATGGGAAGTTCCTCAACTAAATATCTTAGTGGAACAAATTAAGTGTGTAAACATGATGAAGGATTGACCCCAACCAAGGATGAAAGCACATGCTTAAGAAGACTAAGCATGTTTAGAAAGGAAGTTCACTAATCCTTCATCCATTTCATTTGTGTTTGTTATTTTTGATTCCCTAAGTTGACTTAGTTGAATCAACTTTAGTTGACTTAGTTGAATCAACTTTAGTTGACTTGTTGACCTTTGACTAGGTTTGACTTGTTGACTATAGTT
>Ga0214543_1002136_pt1 | contig 38885 bp, 23 predicted proteins | sample CNSS2metaG_FD_160094 | JGI IMG/M metagenome (GOLD analysis project Ga0214543, IMG submission 160094) | Root nodule microbial communities from cowpea collected in UCLA plant growth center, Los Angeles, California, USA - CNSS2 | ecosystem: Host-associated > Plants > Roots > Nodule | place: USA...
ATATATATTATAAAAAGTTATTGTAACATGTATATATAGGTTGTAATTAAGCTTATTTACTAATTTGGTCTCAAATGGAAGATGACGAAATTGAATGATTTTAAAAAATTGGGGTACTAAATTGAACAAAAAATTTAAATTGGGATACTAAATTGAAAACAACTATTACATTGTCACGTGTCATGCTTGTAAGCTGCCACGTGGCAATTTTTTAAATTTTTTGAAAAAAAAAATTAATTTTTTGAAAAAAATTAAAAAAAATAAAAATTTCATGGCTTGACACGTGTCATGTACGGACACGGTGTTAACTCCAACTTAACGGAGAGGACCAAATTGAACCTCTTTAAAAAATTGGGGTACCAAATTGAACATTCCTAAAGTTCGGATACCACATTGAACTTTCCGAAAAAGTTTGGGTACCAAATGTATATTTATACCTTATTTATACAACATGTAAAAGGAAGTGGAACCTTCTAGTGTTGATTGTCAATTTCAAACAAAATCAAGAAAAACAAAAATACTAAAAAGATTTGAAATCAAGTTATCAAACACAAAAATATATCATTGTTGAATATTACACCAAGACATAATCAAATTCTTCAAGTATATAGGAATCTTAAAGCCCTTCACTAAAAAAACATATATGAAGGAAGCATAAAAGAGAGACATAGAGTTCTACACTTAAATGTGAATTTTTTTAGTGGGAAGTGTTTAAAACCTTTGTATTTTTCATTTGGTGGAGTTACCCACCTTGTGGAATTTTTACTATATCATTTAAGAGTTAACTTTGTTATCTACTTATATGTATTTTTTATAAGTTAGGAGAGACAACTAAAAGAATACTCAAATTCTCAGTTTTAGCAAGAGATTTAGAAGGGATAACCAAGAATAATTTGTATACCTACTTTATAATTAAGTTTTCTTTTCTAGTGCTGGAACCCTTTAAGTAATTTTTCAAACATAACTCGACATAATCCAAGAATTTTAAAAATTATTGTGCTGCTATTATTGATTAGACAATTTATTTAATTGTAAATAACAACCTTATACTCTGTTCAATCTCTTCTAGAATTAGTTCATAATTTCACATTCTAATTCTAACGTCATATTATTAATTATAGATAAATCTTCGTTCGCGGTTATGATAAAAAATATTAGAAAACATCCCCATTAAAAAGTTTGTTATAAAGAAAATTGAATTGTAATAATAAAAACAAAATATTATAAACTAAGATTAGTATGTGTATATAATCATGTAGTTGGTTTAAATAATATTGAATTTAATTATCTTAAACGAGATGTTGGATTTGAACGTTGACTATTATAGCAATAGTGTTGTCCCATGATCTTGCTTAGGTTAGTTTGTGTGTGTCCAAGGGTTACTTAATAAAATTGAGAAATCCAGTTGATCACAAGAAAAAGGAAAAGAAAAGCCATTTTGATTGAAAGTATAAAAAGTATAAAAGAAGATAGAAATAAAGCATGGAGTTTGATGAGGGGGGAAATAATTTTATTAGTATAGAATTCGATATTATTATTTTTTACATATTTTTACTTATAATAGTAAAAAAACGCTATACTTATATTCATATTTTTATTTTTCATAACTTATTCTCTATTTTTCTTTAAATAAATTAAAATCCCATTTCATTATCATTTTTTATTTATTTCTACTATGTAAACTATTTTCGTCCAAAGTTATTTGTTAGCGGGTGTCCTTAAAAGAAAATTAATTTGCATTGATTTCTTCATTTTTATATTGAAAGTTAAAATAATTAAATATATTAATTAAGATGGTATAAATGCATATAACAAATTTTATAAAGAAAAAAATATCTTTTTAAATCTTTAGACAATAACATACTAATATAAAAGAATGACTTTGAAATTTTTAAGTCTCTATTAAAAAGGAAAAAAAAATCTCTAGTGACATTTCAATTGTCTCTTAGAGGGAAGGTTTCAAGGGTGAAGACAGTAAACTTTTAAAAGGTATGTCTTTAAGTTTTGCAAAAAAAAAAAATCTTCAATGATGAAATTATTACACTTTTTTGTGAAACAAATTGTCTTTATACTACTCCTTCAAATTAATTTTCTTTTTTTGTCGGAAAAGATTATCGAAAAGTCAAATAAAAGAAATTTGGTGAAGTTTCAAATTGATACTTTAATTATTTTTTTATAAAGTTTTTAGATGTTTAACACTACTTTTTTATAATTGTTATGTTAATTTAAATTTTTTTATGTTTAATTATATTTAATTTTTAACAACATTAATATATAATTATTTTCTAACTTTTATCGATGAAAATTAAATAAAATATGAAACACATGTAATATTTATGAATAATTTCTTTTTAAATAAAATAAAATTATATTAATAATGATTAAGTTAATAATTTCTTTTTAAATAAAATAAAATTATATTAATAATGATTAAGTTAAATTTAATTTAATATTATAGTTATCTATATATATATATATTTTGTTTATTGGATTGACTGTATATTAATTGTCCGTAAAAAGATTCATTTCTATTTTATGTAACAAAAAAATCATAAAAAGAATGAGAGGGAACGAAAGGAGTGAGGTGTCACCTTCCATGCTCCCCTCGAAAATCTCACTTTCCGCGTAAATGCAAAAACGAAAGTTAAATATTTACCGAAAGCACTTTACTGCGTAAGAGAGAGAGAGTGTCCCCAACAAGATGAACCAGTGGTAGTAGTAGAAGAAGAAGAACCCAATTCCTTGCTACTACTACTTTTCTTCTTCTTCTTCTACTTCTTCTACCGCTGTTTCTCAAACTGACAGCACAACCTAATTCAGCTTGTTCCTTCTATTCCTAGCTCACCTCAGTTCATTCCCAAAGTAGCTATGAAAAATCACATTCTCTTCCTGTTCTTTCTAATTGCACTTGCCCCCACTTTCTCTCTCCGCTTTCAACCTCACGCTGCTCCTGCAGGTAAACAAAATTGTTCCCCCACTTCGTCCACAGCGTCAATTTGCCATAATTTTAAATGGGTTTGCTAAATTTGTTATCTTTTTGCTTAATGGTATTGAATACCTAACTGGGTGCCTTTTTAGTCGTTCTTTCTTTTTTCTTTTTGGTTACTTTGATCAAACAATGTTAGCTTCTTTTGTTACTTTAATTAAGCAATGTTAATGAATCAGGGCCCTTGATTAAGCATCTGTCTTCGATCATCAAATGGACAAGGTCTACCTCCAAGACGCCACAATCAGGTTGTTGCTACTTTTCTACTAAGATTGAGCACTTTCAAAGGTCACGTGTTTTCGGTGTGACATGCTTATTGTTAAGGTGTTTGTGTGTGTGAATATACGTAAATGTGATTTGTTGTTCTTTCTTTTGTAGATGGGAATGTTCTTCAATTTGAAAATGGTTACGTGGTTGAGACTGTTGTCGAAGGGAACGAGATTGGGGTCATCCCTCATAGGATCCGTGTCTCTGAGGAGGATGGTGAACTCTTTGCTGTTGATGCAATTAATAGCAACATTGTTCGGATAACTCCGCCGTTGTCCCAATGTATGGCTGTTTCTCTTCTTGAGTTTTTATAATTGTTATGAGTGAATTTGATTTGTTGGGATATGGCAGTTTTGGCATTCATTCCTGGATGTCTCTATTTTTATAATTCTTTTCAATTGGTTCTGGATGTTGCTAGTGAGAATGATGGTAAAAAGATTGAAAGAGAAAAGGAACACGAGTTTTGGTCCCTTGCCTGGTTCAAGTTAGCGGAAAATTGATAGTTGGGGTGGGGGAGGAATCTAAGTCTTAGCTTTATATGATATATTGTCCGGGGGTTTCTCTAAACAGTTTTGGTAAGTGAATGTTATATGACATGTTAAACACAATCTGGGATTGATTGAAAATTTAAATGAATTTATTTTTCTGGATAGGGCTTACCTAATTCCTTCTGCTATCTATTTGTGCTACCTGGCTGCAGATAGTAGAGGAAGATTGGTGGCAGGGTCATTTCAGGGATACACTGGTCATGTGGATGGAAAACCAAGTGATGCTCGTTTCAATCATCCCAAAGGCATAACAGTGGATGATAAGGGGAATGTTTATGTTGCTGATACTCAGAATCTTGCTATCAGAAAGATTGGAGATTCTGGTATGTGATAATGAGTTGCAGCTTACAATAGTTCAAGATCTATTTATTAGTCATGACTAACACGATGTTTTGGTAACGGACGATATTAGAATGGAATTTGAACATAAAATGTGTCCACAGCAATGTTACTAGTACACTAAGATGCAATCCTGGAATTCTTTTTGCTGGAACCTACTAAAACTGTTTGACATAAGAATTCCCCAGCCCAGTATCATGGCATAATGCTAATTCCTTCATTCAAACACTGCTGCCACTGGTTATGGGATCTTAATGTATTGGGAGAATTGTCATTGAGAATGGTGAAAAAGGATATGATTACTTTTTTGTTGATCTTTGTGAGTATTTTTTAGGTGTGACGACCATTGCTGGTGGAAAATCAAATGTCGCAGGATACAGAGATGGGCCTAGTGAGGATGCCAAGTTCTCGAATGATTTTGATGTGGTATATGTTCGACCCACCTGTTCCTTGTTGGTCATTGATAGAGGAAATGCTGCTCTTCGGCAAATCTCTCTTGACCAGGAAGACTGTGATTATCAGTCTAATTCAATTTCCAGTACAGGTTTATATTCTTATCTTGTTGATTATTCAGACTCTGTAAATATCCTTGTATTGTTTAATAGATAACCTTGTTTCCTCGAATAGCATATTCTTTCATCCAGTGATTCTAATCCCTTAACTTCGGGGATTGATCCTGTTGGTCTTGTATACAAACATAACAGTGTACAGCTTATTCATGTAAATCAATCAATAAGATACAACATATTCAAATTGAAGTTGGTGTGACAGCTCTCTGATTCAAACTTAATATCTTTGTTGAATAGTGCCTCCACCATCGGCCTCAGAAGTACTTTTATGTTTGATATGTATTATAGTTGAATATAATAATTTCTGCTGATATAAGATGCAAACACTGTGCTGCGTTTTCCTTTACCCTCAAGCATGCAGTGATAAGACATGAAAGTTTTGAATGCTTTATGCTTCATTGAAGAACCAAACTTCTAGTCTCTGCAACGTGTGATTTAGATGTTAAAGTTATGTTTTTGAATTTGAATATCACCTATGAACAAGGAAAAAAAGGAAATCAGAACCAAAGGCATTAAATATGAGTTGTGGTGAAAGAAAAGAGAAAAAATTATGTCGGCTGCATCACTATTTGTCACTATGGTGACTGCTACGAACATTATTGGCTCTACAGTTTCAGCTTAGACTGTTTACTTGCATATCTCCCATGGCATATTTAGTTAAGCTGGGAATGGGGAGGGTAGCTTTGGATGCATCCCAATTTGAAATGGTAGCCTTACCTTGTAGAATTCCATTTTCAAATTTAAGGGAACATCTCCTACCCTCATGAACTGGACTTGTGAGGCAGACGCATGAAATGATGTCACTTCATGTGGGTTTAGTTCATCCAACTGATGTGTTTGCCCAGATCTGGTCTTAAATCCCTTGGCTATGGTCAATAAATGCAATTGAAAATGCCAGTTGGACAAATATTTTTGGCAGTTCTGATTTATTGTTTATCAGAAGATTGTTCTTTAATGTGTTGGTGTTACTGGAAAATCTGAATTAGCTGTATTTAGCATGGAAGTGAAGCAATGAGGAAATGTGCAAATCTGAAAACTGAAGACTTGATTGCATTCTTTTGGATACTCTATATCTCTATTTAACTTCTGATTTTAGTCTATTTTGTGGGTTTTTCATGCAGATATCCTTACAGTTGTTGGTGCTGTTATAGTAGGATATGCTACATGTATGCTTCAGCAGGGATTTGGATCCTCTTTCTTCTCAAAAACAGTATGTTTTGCTTAATATAATTCTTTAAACAGAAATTTCAGAATTGTGACATTTTGCCTGTTGTAGCTTCCCAACATTTTGTCTTTTGGAACCATGTTATGCCTTGTGAGTTGCAAAAGGGAGGACTTTTCCTTTGTACCAGAAATATTTGTACAGGAAACAACACAGGCAACAAATAACATGTTGTCTCTATTGCTTCTGGTATAACTCGTTAAAATAGAAAATAAAGTGAAACCAAGCTATCATTTTTGTAATTATTTGTGAAAAGGGGAAATAAAAACCGAATATTTTCTCAAATCAAGGAGACCCTAAATTCCGTCCTTTTGCTAGAAAATCTTATTTTTCTTTGGGCTTTAGTATGCATATTTTAAATGTTATGTGGTGCTGTTCACTCTAAAAAAATATTTCACGTTCACCCTTGCTAATTGGTTAATTAATTACACTGCACAAATGCTGCAGAGACCATCAGAAAAAGAGTTTAAAGGACCAGCAAGCAATGAGAAACACATGCCAATCCTGGAGAGCAGTAAAGAGGAGCCGGGATGGCCGTCTTTTGGACAGCTCATTGTTGATCTTTCTAAGCTTTCCCTTGAAGCATTAGCTGGTGCATTCACTCAATTCATACCTTCACATTTCAGACCTGACATCTCCAAGAGAGGCTTAACACCGCTGAAAGATCGTCTTGTGATGCCTGAAGATGAAGCACAGCCTCCATTGATCAACAGGCAAAATGTTCAAGGGCATACACCTCTTACCAAAAATCAGCTGCCACCACAGCTCCACACTCCTCTTAGTGATAGTCGGATGGCACCACATGTTCATACTCCTCCTATCGATAATCGACTCGTGCCAAATGTCCATACTCCAAGCACAGCAGAGAAATATTCAGAAATGAAGCCCCCCAAGATAAAATCAAGCAGTTTCAAGGACCCTTCTCTGTCAAGCAAGCACCGATCATCAAAACGACCCGATTATGCAGAGTTTTATGGATCTACTGAGATTCCTCCGTACTCCAAATCTAAGAGCCAGAAAGAAAGGCCAAGACATAGGCAAAGAGAAAAGAGTGGAGAATTTGTTATGGGGGCAGTTGGAACTGAGGCTAAAGCTGTTGAACCAAGGGCTGTTGACCATAATAATCCAAAGTTTGACCATTACAGTATGAGGACTAAGTATGCTTCTGAGGAGACCTTCCGATTCAACTCCAAGTAAAAAAGTTTTGTATGACTTATTTTTCACTAGCATTATTGGACCATTATATTGAATATCTGCACCTACATCTGTTTTAAGTTTGTCTATACTTGAAGCTGTATTATAAGCAAATGCTCTGTGCTTAGTGAATCATGCGAGTGGAAGGATTAATTTTGACCCATTTGCAGAACAATTTGTGAAAAAATTAGCATCCCCAAAGTTGTTCAGTTTCAAGGACATTGCTCCCTTTTAACATTGTAGATGATCAATTACAGTGTGTTTGGTATTTTCTTCAGACAATTTCACACAGGCTTAGAGAGAAATCCATCTCATTGGGAACTAAATCAACCAATTCATCTGCATTTCCGTTAAAAATGAGGCTATCTTCAGATAAATGAGCTTCACTATATAAAGGTGCCAAAACATTATGTTGCTTATCAATTTAAATTCTAACTAAATCTTCAAAAGCATATAGAGTTGTGAAATTTTAGTTGTGTCGAATGTTAAATAGTATATAATTAAGCAGATGAATTCTTATAATTTAGTCAAATATCATAACTTAAAAAAATTGATATTGTATAAAAGTCTAAGCATCTAGTTTGTAGAATACTGTTACTGAGCAGTGCTAACATGAAACATCAAGCATATGAAGTTAGCAGATAATATTAAACAAGCAATTTCATGTATGCAATTTAATGAGAAAATGGATTGGTGACAGAAAAAGGTAAGCTTTCCACCAAAGTAACCCAAAAAATGTTGAGAGATAAGAAAGAACAAACTCTTATTATTGTGCTTCGAGTATGTCATTGCAAGGAATTTGTAATTAAGTTACTCTCTTGTGTTTAATTTGAACTCTTACCTTTTTTATAGTTTTTTTTTTTTGAGTTTTAAATTGGCAAAAATAAAACAATTTAGCAACATTGTAATTAAAGTAGTAAATTGAAAATAAGTTGTTAGTGGTGAGTAATGGTCAACAAACATAAATATTTAATAAAGGAGACATATTTTCTTTTAAAGCATTTCGTCTTTCATATATTCTGTATCATGATTATTATTAGTTTTTTGTCAGATTGAATATTTATTTGAGACAAATAATACTTGAAAATAAAAATGTTATAAAAATCTATCAAATTTTTATATTTTTATAAATAAAGATTCGAAATAGAGTTGATTTCAGAGAGATGGTATAGAAACATCGTGTAAATATATGTTTATAAAAATAAAGATAAAAAATATTAATAGTAGTAAAAAAAAGAGATAAAATACAGTATTAAAATAAAAAATCATAAAATGTAAAAGAAATAAATTTTTGAAGTAAAAGATTCAAAATATAATGATTAAAAATATTGTAATAAGTTATAACTTATGATTTGTCAGAACTTTTTATGAACTTATAGTCTTTCAAATTTTAAATCATATTACAACAAAATATAAAAGTTTAATTATATTTTACATCATGATAAATTTGAAAATTTAGAAACTTTAAGTTGAGATTTTATTAAATTATCGTAGTCTATTGAGTCTTTAAAATTAAAAAAAAAATGTTAATTGAGTTCCTGCCGTTAGATTTTTCCATTACCTATATTGTCCAAACCTGTTTCCGTTTTGACAGAGAATCCCTGCATTAACTGAGTATAGGTATGGGTATGGAGAATCTCTGACTTTTTCAATTGGGTATGGAGATATACATGTTAAAAGGGGGAGCCTCCTCAATCCCCGACTTTTAGGCATTGTCAAGGTGAAAAGTTCCTCGTCTATTGTGATAAAGAATAATTGTTGGTTGAAGTATTCCCATATTTTGAATTTATTACATGTTTGTTCACTAAAAAGGAAGTAAAATGTGCATTTTTCATTTTTTCTGCATAAATTAATCCATTAGAATAGCTTCAAATTGATTAAAATGGATTGTTGTTGTGATTGTGTGTTTTGAGTGCTTGATTAAAATTATGTGCCTTGATTGCTACTAATCACCTTCTGTTGAGATGCACGTGTTGCTGTTATACTGTGTTTTGATAATGTGATTGAAATTGCATACTTTGATTGTTATTAAACCACATTCTGCTGATTTGTATTATGTGTTTTACTCGTTAGCTAATCCATTAGGTAATTCTCTAATCGATTATTGTTTTCTTGTTATGGCTCATTTGCTTTTAAACTCTACATAATCCATTAAATTAGTCATCTGCTAGTATTGTAATCCTTAACTGATTGTATGCACTCTGATCTTAACCTGGTTTCATATTGTGTTGCTAATTACACTTGTTGCACTTTTAATAGTGTCATAATCTATACTGTTATTTTGTGATGTTCCATGCCTGTGCATGTTTGGTTATGTCACACCCTTCTGCTCTTTTTGCTAATGTCCAAAAAGGGAGAAAGGTCTTGTCTTGTTTCTCTACTGTAGGATCAAATTGGACATCATAAAAAAAGGAAGATTGTTGAAAGGGGGAGCCTGCTTAATCCAACAAAGCTGATTTTGATAATGTCCAAAGTCATACAAACACCTTGTATCACTATTTTAGGCTTAGTCCTGAACTTATCATTTGTATAGGTGTTATATATCTAGGTTTACATGTAAGCCAAGCTTGAACTGTATAGATGAGTTGTCAATCTATTGAATATGTCAAATGCAAAACTTATTAATGGATTGAATATTTAACTAATGGATTATCAGAAGGCACTACACTGATGAAGTGAAAATTCACCCACGATAATCGATTAGGTAAATTCCCTAATCCACTAATCTCATCAGCAAAACTCTGATTTAAAAACATATTTGAAATCATTTTGAAAATTATGCATCACTAAATCAAGAAGAGATTTTTCTAAGAGATTTTTTTTAGATTGAGATTCGTAGAGTTCTTGCTTTCTTGGGAGATCATTCAATTGGACATTCAAGAAGATTTATGATGGATTCAATCTTGGAGGATCAAGCCTGACATTAGGATCAAGTGTCACATTTGAACATTCATTAGGTGTATTCGTTCCTTGTTCTCTTTTGAATTGTATTTTTGTTCACTGTTGATTCACTGTGTGAGTGAATGTCTAGGTGCAATTGTGTGGAGGCATTGCATTTAGGGGAAGTTCTTGATTTGTAGATCAAGCTCCTTAGTCTTTAGGGTCTTGAATTATATAGATGTTCTTGTAATTCTTGTAACTCTATTGATTTAGTGAAATTCTCCTAAGCTCGGGTTGCTTAGGAGAAGACTGAACGTAGATTCATCTTGAATCGAACCAATATAAAAATTGTTGTATTCTCTTACTTCTTTCATCTTTTATACCTTTTCTCATTGATTAAATCAATCCATTAAATACAGAATTGGAAAACTAGTTATTAGGGTTACAAAGATTAAAAAGATAGTATTCAAGAATCTCTTAAATTCAGTGAAAGATTAAATAACCAATTCACTCCCTCTTGGTTGGGTTATATTAGACACATCTATTTTAACAGTACATATCCGTCTGCCCCGTCTTCGTCCCCACACCCGCCATAATACCCGTCCCTACCATATCACGTCACCTTTTAAATTATTAAAATATTTATAGTAAAATAAGTTATATATATATATATATATATATATATATATATATATTACTACACAATTTTTATTTTTTATTTCTCCTAATTTTTTGGTTTCTCATGAAATTCATTTGCATCTCCGATATATTTTTCATCTCATAATAACCTTTATGCAATTATGTTCAATTAATATATGTCAATTAATTTTTTGGGTTAAGTATGATTTTAGTCCCTAAACTTTGATCCAAAATTGGAATTCGTCCCTGGTCGAAACTTTGATAAATTTTGGTCCCTAAACTTTAAAAATGAATGAATATAGTCCTTTTAACCCAATTTTGTTAACTTTTTTTTAGGTTTCAAATACATTTCTTAGTAAATATTTAGCCGAGAATGTGTTAAACGGCGTAAACAACTCCAATATTTACTTAGAAATGCGTTATATTCTTTTTTATATCTCACATATGAATAATTATATTCTTTTTTAATATTTTTATTTATTGTATATTTTCCTTTTACATGAGAATGTTTAACGCTCTTAATTTAAGTGTTCAATATCATAAAACTGTCATTTATTAGGTAATATAAAAAAAAAACTTATTTTCTTTACTCTATTATTGTTAATTTTTGTTTCATTTAAAAAAATTATTTTGTTTCACTAAATCAATTTTCATTATTTCTCAACTATTGACTATGTTGGTATTTGAAAAGTTTATCTAAGATATTTTTCATCTCATCATACCCTTAATTATATATTTATCTTCCCTTGTACGATTTCATTTAATAGTCTCTCAAGTTGTTTCTAAAACACACATTTGATAATACTTTAACATTTTTATTTGTTGTTTATTTTTATTATGTAGAATAATATTTTGATGTATTCTATATAATTGTTTTTATTTTCTAACTCATTATCACACTGTAGTTTTGTCACTATTGTATAAATAAATTTTATTTACTATAATATAAATTTAATGTAATTTTCATGAATTTATTTTATCACTATTCAACATATATTGAAGTTCAAAAGAGACAAGATATATGTTAAAATTTTATTATTATTAGTTTAATTTTTTTCTTTACATGATTTTGATCAAGTGATGTATTATAATTTTTATTAATGTATAAAAAAGAGATTCATTAGAATTTAAAAAAATTGAAGTAAACACATATTTAAAATATAATTTAATTTGAATATTTGTTTTTCTTTTATATTTTTTAAAATATTTTTAAATTTTATCAACTACTTTTTATTAATGTTTGCAAATTTAATAAATGTTTGGTTCTCATGAAATTTTATTTGCTATTCTAATTTGAAATATATACAATTATAATTTTTTTCTAAATATTTGATATCAAAGAAGTAACCATCCTCTTAATATTGAATATTTGATAACATTATGTTTTCTTTACCGTAACTTTTCATCATTTCATAAAAATTAATTAATTAATATTGAAATAATAAGAAAGCGGGTACAAGTATGGATACGAGTATATACCCGTTACCCGATGGGATGAGGATGAGACAAAAGTTTGATACCATTTGTTTTGGGTATGGGGATGAGAATGCATTTTTTTTTCTATAGGGATGTGTATGGAATAACGAAATGCCTTCTTGCCATCCCTCACACTAAGTAAATATAATTGTCACATGATACATCTATCTCTCTCAAGGATTGCTGATACATTCTTGTAAATTATCATAATGACGATAATCTTTCACAAGGATTTATAGTTGTATTTACCAAAAACTATACTTAAAGCTAAATAAAATTATAAATTTATAAAATATAAAATTAAAACATAAAAAAATACATAATATTACAAAAATAAAAAATATATAAATTATCAAATATAAAATAAAAATATATATTTTTATGATTTAAAAAAATTATAATTTTATAATTTTATAAATTCACAACTTAATGATTTTATAATTGTATAGTTTTTAATTTTATAATTTTGTAATTTTACGATATATAATTATATAATTTTATAAAATTAAAAAGTATAAAATTATAAAATCATTAAATTATATATTTATTAAATTATATATTTTTAACATATTTTATTTTTAAATTTTTTAATATATTTATATCTATATATAAATTAATATTTTTCTTTTTTGTCAATTTTATCTTTTAAATAAGTTTTTCAAATTGAAATAATTATTTTATTAATCTTTTAAGTGATCATTTGTTTAATTAAACTACTTTTTTAATTTGACTGGTTTTTTAAATATAATTATGATAAATGAAAATTAATTATGGTAAAATTATAAAAACTATTTATATTTAATTATATGAAAAAATATGTTTTTTTTCCCTAAGTTTGACCTTAATTTATAAATGGTTCCTAGTTGAAACTTGGTTATTGTTTGATCCTACACTTTTAAATCATTATTTTTGGTCCTTATGTTTGGAGGGCGTTAAAATTAACAAACAGTGTGTCACGTGTTATTCAATTTATAAAATAGAAAACGCTAGCCAACATTTTTCACAAAAATTGGAAAAAATATTTTTTTGTCCCTGAAGTTTGAACTTAATATGGAAATGATCTCTAGTCAAAACATAGTCATTTTGCTCTCTACACATTCAAATAATTATTAATATATAATAATAATAATGTTATATAATTATTAATAGTATTATTATTATTATATATTATTATTAAAAATATTAAAATAAATAAAAATATTATAGTTATTATTAATATTAATAATAATTATATAATAATAATAATATTAATATATTAATAATAATATAAATAATAATTAATAATATTAATATATCAACAATAATACTAATAATAATTATTAATATAAGAATGACAATAATAATTTTATTATTTTTTATTATCATACAAAATTAAATACAATGATTTTGTTTGTTTATATAAAAGTTATTTTTGGTTTAATTACTACTTGTGTTCCACTTTTCGTTTAAAAATATCATGTTGGTCGTCAAGTTTTTATAATTTCAATTTAGTTTCGCTTTTTGAAAAATTCATACAATTTGATTTTTTTTATTAAATTTCTTGAAATGGATCAAATTTTTTTCATCAAAATTAAAGTTGTGAATAAGAATTGTTTACTTTGTTAATGACATAATCCTGGTGTTAATTTTGATGAAAATGTTTTGATCCGCTTCAAAAACTTTAACAAAAAGGACTAAATTGCATCAATTTTTTAAAAATCGAGATCAAATTAAGACTAAAAAAGACTAGAGAACTAACTTGACTTTTTTAGATGAAAATATGGACCAAAAAATTAATTCAACCAAAATTTTGGCACTCCCAAAATATTGGTTAAAGATTCGTCACAATTTATATTTGTTCTTATGTTTACCAAAGTCTAGTGAAGAGAATAGTACGAAAGTACCGTAAGAATAAATAGTTATTTTTGGAGTTGTCATCATAATTCAATAGATTTATTGGATATAAGGAGGACTTTAGTAGTTGTGTGTCATTTGAGAGTTTACAATTTTGTCCAGAAAAAAATTAGACAAGAAAGGTTTGTAGTTTTGTCCACAAAAATTTACATGAGGAGAGTTTGCAATTTTGTCTAGAAAAAATTACATGACAAGTAAACCATATTAAGTTTCATGTGTGCTTTTATTTAAATTTATGCTTTTATTTGTGAGTGTTTCCTCTTGAAGAGGTTATTTTCTTATTGCGCGATTCAACACTTGTATCAGAGCTTGGTTCTAATCAAGGGAGGGAAAGGAGAAATTTGACATGGAGACTAGACTCAAGGTTTCATGTTGTACCTTTGGAGAAAAGTTAGTCTTGATATTTTTTTGCGGTGGGGTTTGACTTGGCAGAGGTGGTGTTGGTGATGGATTCCCCTTGAGTATCGATGAGTTGCCAACAATAATGATGTGAAAGTTGCCAATAATGAATATGACGTACAAGGTGGTAAGGGTTGATGACGAGAAAAGATTGTTATCGTCAATGAGTTTGTGCAAATGACTAGTGGCAAGAGTGAGTGATTTAAGCATATTTATTGGTAGCATGTGGGATGTTTGTTCTAAAGCTAATAGAGATGTTATATTTTTTATTCTCTATTATTTTTATCAAATATTTTGTGTTATGATGATACATATTAGGTTTTATTTTTCCCCTTATATCATGGAATTTTGTGCTCTATATATTGGACAAGTTTCTAATAAATCAGGAGGCAAGCTCTCTTTGAGTTGTTTTTCACCAAATACCTCTTGTGCGTTTTTGTACGTGTTCTTCCATCTCATGACTTATACATATCTAATATGGTATCATATTTAAATCATCTTTCGCTTTCTCCTTTCTTGTTGATTTCCTACCATGGCAAATTCTACTTCATCCTTTAGTTCTCTAACAAACTCCATGAACCCTAACCCATGTTTTAATCATCCCACAAACCCCAAATCCTATATTTCTTCACCCTAGTGAGAATCCTACTCTTGTCTTGGTGTCTCGTCTTCTTTCCAATAACAACTATCTGCAATGGCGACATGATATGCTCGTTCTGTTGGAAACCAAAAACAAGGACTATTTTGTTATCGATACCCTTCCATGTCCACTCTCTAATGATCCCTTGCATGAAACTTGGAAATGCTGTAACAAGATGGTAATTTCGTGGCTCACTCGCTCAATAACGTTCACCATTAAACAATCTGTTATGTGGATGGAGTTTGCGTTTAATATATGAATCGTTCTTCAATGGTTCTTTCATGGTGATAAGTTTCGCATTGCCAATTTACAGGAGGAAATTCAGAGTTGTTGACAAGGTGATTCAACCATTTCCCAATATTACACACGACTTCAAATCCTTTGGAAAGAACTCATATTGTATCGCATGATTCTTGTATGTACCTGTGCTTCTCCTTGCACACGTGGCTTGATTTCAAGGATCCAGAAAGAGTTGATGATGATTGTGTCATCAAATTTCTTTGTGGACTGAATGATGAATTCTTTTAGGTTCGGTCCCAACTTATGCTTATGGAGCCTATGCCTACTCTAGTGAAAACTTTATCTTTGATTTTTCAACAAGAATGTGAATTTAGTGCTACTTTTCATTTTAAGTCTCAAGACTCTATTGTCAATCTTGCCTTTAACGAGGGACATAGTAAAAAATTTCACATTGGTTTCTTTAGTAGTTGTGGATGGGACGCTTTACTCGGTATGGTGGCCACAATCCTAAATACTGTGACCATTGTCACTAAACCAATCTCAAACTTAAGCATGTAAGGCCTCAAGGCTATCACCAAAACACTAAAGTCAAACCTCCTCCTTCCAAACCCTCTGCTAGTATGGTTGATTCCGTCTCATCTACTGTCGATCTTCGTGTCGAAAAGGATGACAAAGCTGACACTTAGTTTGGTTTCTCTAGAGAGTAGTATGAAGCTCTTCTTGCTTTGATCCAATAGTCTCAAAATGATTCTTCTCCCATAATTGTTGTTCATCAATGTATAAACCCACAGGTTTTGTTTTCCCTTATCTTCTTGGATTTTAAATAGTGGTGCTACTGACCATATTTGTCTTTTTAAAAATTTATTTCAAAATCTCAAACCTATTTCTCCTATTTTTATACAATTACCTAACCAAAAATCTGTTATTGCTAAATTCTTGGGTACCATTGTCTTGGGCAATCTTCTCCTTCATAACACCCTTTTTATTCTTGAATTTTCTATTGAACTCATTTCTATTTCTAAATTGCTTAATTCTACTAATTGTGTTACCATTTTTTCCCAAAATACTTGTCTTATTCTACAGACCGATAACTTCCAAACGATTGGAGCTGCTAGGAAACATCAAGGCCTATTTTATCTCTTAGATAGTTCTCAAGACAAACATAACTTGAGTATATCTTACAAAAATATTTCCTTACCACATTCTGCTCTCATCAATAATGCTAGTCCTTGTAACTGTGGCATATGAAACTTGGTCATTCATCTAATAAAATTTTACAGCTTATTATTTTTTATGATTCTGATATATTTTTTCTCCTTTTATTATTGCTTATGATGCTTGTGCTTTTGCCAAACAAAGACACCTGAAATATTCTTCCAACCCTATTAAATCTCTTCATTTTTTTTGAACTTATCTGTGTTGATATTTGGGGCTCGATTTTAGTCTTCTCCATTTATGGATACAAGTATTTCTTAACTAGAGTTGATGACTATAGCAAATTTACTTGGATTCTTTTTCTTAAAAATAAAACTAAAGTCATACCTCTACTTCAAAACTTTATTAGTTTGACAGAAAATTAGTTTTCTTGCAAGCTTAAGAAAATAAGTTCTGATAATAGTAAGGGTATTTTTCATGAAACTTCTTGTGTTGCAACTCCTCAACAAAACGAGATGTGTGTCGTGCTCTTATTTTCCAAGCAAAAATACCAAACATTTTCTGGTCTTAATCGCTTAAATCGGTTGTTCATCTCATTAATAGGTTACCCACTCCTTTTCTCAGTAATCAATGTCCTTATGAGTTGGTCTATTCTACTAAAGCCGATTTTTCTAATCTAAAAGTTTTTGGCTGTCTGGCTTACGCCAGTTCTACCACTACTAGAAATTGGATTCCCAAAGCTTAAAATGTGCTTTCCTTAGTTATAAATCTGGAACAAAAGGATATGTTTTGTATGACCTTCAATCTAAGTCTATTCTTGTGACTAGGAATGTTATCTTTCATGAAAATATTTTTCCTTAATCACTCTTTTTGCCATCTGATAACTCTATTGCTTCAATAGATGATCTCATTACTGTGATGTTAGCATGTATGATTTTCTAGCTTTACCTATTTCACATGCCACTAACCTTACTACGATCCCTGCAACTATTCTTATTTTTGATAATGTTGAAGTTATTGATCCCAATCTTAGAACTTCTTATATAGTGAAAAACAGGTCTCGATACTATGATCAATATTATTATGGTGCTGCTTCAACTTCATGCTCTAATATTTCCACACCTTATCTAATGTATTTATTTATTTCTTATGATAATTGTTCTTTTGACCATACTGCCTTTTGTCGTAATATTTTTGGCTAAGCTGAACCTTTCTCTTTCAAAGAAATTGCTCAACATGACTGCTTGAAACAAATGATGCTGAGTTACATGCTCTTGACAGAAACCAGACTTGAACTTTAGTTCCTTATCCTTCTAGCATCAAGCCAATTTGTTGCCACTAGATTTACAAACTCAAACATAAACCAGATGCCACAATTGATAGGTTTAAAACACAGTTGGTGGCTAAGGATTTTACTTAAACTGAGGGGCTTGATTATTTTGAAACATTTTCCCCTATTGTCAAACTTACTATTGTACACATCCTTTTAGCCTGGGTTATTGCTAGCGATTGATTTATTCATCAGTTGGATGTTGACATTGCTTTCCTCCATGGACACTTACATGAAGAGATCTATATGAAACTTCCACTAGGTCTTTCTCTTCCTCAACTACGTCTTGTTTGTATATGGTTTAAAACAAGCCAGTCATAATTGGAATCAAAAATTAACTTCAGAGTTACTTCTTCTTTGTTACATATAAAGCCTGTTATTACTGTTTTATTGGTTTATGTCGATGATGTGGTTCTCACTAGTAATAATGCTAAAATAAATGCTATAAAAGCTCATCTTCATTCTAGATTTCATATTAAAGATCTTGACCTTCCCAAATTTTTTTGGGCTTTGAAGTTACTCGTTCTCTTGATGGATTAGTTTTGAACTAAAGGAAATATTTTTTGGATCTCATTTCAGAGGCAAGGATGCTTAGATGTAAACCTGCATCAACGCCATCTGATCCTTCTATCAAACTCCATGCCGACGAGGGAGCTCTTCCACTAGATTTTTCTTCCTTTCGGCGTCTGATTGGATGATTACTATACTTGACCAACACCAGGCTTGATATTAGTTTAATGTCTAACAACTCAGCCAATTTGTTTCTTCTTCACGTGATATTAGGCTTTACGGATCATTCGGTACTTAAAACATGCTCTTGGATATGGCCTTTTGTATAAGTCCAACACCTCTCTTAAAATTCAAGCATTTTTTTGATTTTGATTGGGCAACTTGTGCCACTACCAGACGCTCTGTTTCTGGATATTGTATTTTCTTAGGCACCTCTTTGGTTGCTTGGAAGTCTAAGAAAAAAACCACTATTTCACGATCTTCTTCTGAGTGCACTACAATGGATTCAATACGTTCTTCAAGATTTGCATTTTTCTGTTCCCATTCCATACACTACCTTTTAGGACAACAATTCCGCTATTCACATTGTTAAGAATCTTAGTTCTCATGAGAGAACCAAGCATATATAACTGGATTGTCACATTATCCGACAAAAGTTTGTTGATGGTCTTATCCACCTTCTCCATGTTCCTTCTACAAGTCAACTTGCTGATATATTTACTAAGTCATTGCATCGTTATGCTTTCCGAGTTGCTACTTCCTAGTTGGAACTTTATAATATTCATGCCCATCTTGAGAGGGAGTGATAGAGATATTATATTTTTTTCTCTTTTATTATTATCAAATATTTTTGTTTTATGATGATACATATTAGGTTTTCCTTTCCCGTTATATCATGGGATTTTGTACTTTATATATTGGACAAGTTTCTAATAAATCAGGAGGCAAACTCTCTTTGAGTTGTTTTTCACCAAACACCTCTTGTACGTATTTGTACGTTTTTTTGTACGCATTCTTCCTTCTCATGGCTTATACATATTTAACAAAAACATGTGAAACTTTTGGTGAAGAAAGAATATGTTGGTTCTTTAATGGGTTTTCATAAAAATTCTATGTCGAGTAATACGAAAAAGAGAGCACTATAAATATATGTAGTTATTTTGGGCACCACAACCTTTGAGTGGATAGGGGTCTAGTTGTGTGTGAGTGGAGAGTTTAAAATGTTAGTTCAGAAAATATACATGTTGAGTAATAATACCTTTGTTAAGTATTTGTTGATGTTATTATATGCTTTTATTTAAATTTCTACACTAGCATAATGGTTAGGATTTTTTTTCTCTCTCTAAAGTATGGGTATCTTAAAAGAATTTAAGTCTATTTGGAGACGTAAAAGTAAAAATGAAATTAAAAACTCACTAATATTAAAAATAAGGGTTAAATATGTTTTTGTCCCTTAACTTTTAGTGAATTTTGGAATTACTCCATTTCGAAACTTTGGACCAATTTAGTCTTTCATCTTTTGAAATACATGAATTTAGTCCTTTTAATCAGATTTTGTTAAGTTTGTTTGACATTTCAAGTGCGTTTCTTAATAGTATTTGACTTAACATTAAAGCAAAAATGTGTCAAAGAGTATAAACAACTCAAATACAATCCTGAAATGTGTACGAAACATCAAATAAACCTAACAAAATTTGATTAAAAGGACTAAATCCACGTATTTCGAAAGATGAAGGACTAAATTGGTCCAAAATTTCGAAATGAACTAAATTCAAAATTTATTGAAAGTTAAGGGATCAAAAACATATTTAACCCTAAAAATAAATTAATTTCTTATACATAGTATCACACTCATATATTCTCAAGTGTAAATAAACATACTTTATTTCCCAGCTTTTATGTCATTTCGTTTACCAAATGTGTAATTCACATGATATATGAAGTACATTTAGAATAAAAAGCACAAAACTTATCATTCTTTAAAAGTATAATAATTAGCATTCAAACATGTACCTCCTCCATCCAAATTGCATAATCTATACATAATACAAATAAAGGTAGCACAAAGTGCAAGTTTTTTCATCAACCACAAAAAGCAGAACACACAAAATTAATTAAATGTAGAAAGCTTAAACACTATTTTTTTGATAAGTGGCAAAATGTGGCTCTTACACATGTGATTTTCTCATTTTGCTTTAAATTCAAAAAGAAAAAATCATCTCCTTTGCTAAAACCCTAATTCTTTCACTCTCAACTCTTCTCTCACTGCTGCCTCACTCTCAATTTTTCTCTCACCCTCTACTGTCTCACTCTTCCTTTATAAGCAAAACACTATCTTTTTTCACTCTCAATGTTGCCGCCTCACTCTTCCTCTATGAGCAAAACCCTATCTTTTTTCTCTTCACCACTGATTTGTTTTTTCTTCTCTACTGGTATAGGTTTGGGTTCTGGCTTTCTCATTTTATTAGGTCTCGAAGGTTTTAGCTTTCAAATTTTATTGGGTCTCAAAGGTTTGATCATCCTTTCTCCACCACTTAATTTTATAGTTAGATATTTAATTTGTTTATCATTTTCTCTTCACCATTGATTTTTGTAGTGATATATTTGATATGTTCTTTGTTTTTTTTTATCATTTTTTTTTGTTTTTCAGATTTTGAGTTACCGTTTGACTTTGCGATATGAATTTCTCTCGGGTTCTGGTTTTCGTTCTTGCTCTTCTTTTATGTTTTTTTTCACTTTTTGCCATGGTTCTCTATCTCTCTATTTACATGGTTTATGTTTTTTGTTTCTATTTTTTCTCTTTTTCAATACTTTACGAAACATACTGCTATAATACTAATTGTGTAAGTTTCGTTCATTTATCTTTGTTTGTGCTGACTTTATTTGTTAGTGCTACAGGCTTTCACTCCCAATAAAAAGGGTTGGAACAATTCTATGATTGCAAGCCATGGAGAAACATTCGCAAATTTGTATTTAGCATTAACTTTTATAGCATTAACTATGTTATGTGAATACTCTGGTGTCAACCATAAATAATTTAAGATATGGATTGCTCTCGAAGAAAACAAGATTGAACAGTGGTGTTTTGTTTCTAATTTTGCCAAACCATTGTTTATATCTAAAAACTTTGATGTCATTTGCATTCAGACTACATATAACTATCCATTTCTTTCTGCCTTTTTTTGGTAAACACAAAGTGTTTAAGGTTTCTACTTGGCATTCAACCCACATTTCTATTATGTATAGATTTCTTTTTTATGTTTTTATGTTGTGGATGCAGGGTTGATGCCAGTGAAGCTGCTATCATTTTACTTCCTTCAAATATTATAGTTTTTACCCCGAATTCCTCAAGATTCTGTCTATCTGCAATAGAGCATGTCACTCTAGATTGGAATGAAGTAAGTCTTGCTCATTAACTGTTTGAACTTTGGAACATGTCATATTTAATTGGATTATCATCATTGATATACTTTTTATTGTAGTTTCTATGAAATACAAAGATGGGATTCTCATGGTCGCTGATATGGGAGGTTTGTTATTCAATTGGCTTTTATCTTCCTTTTGCAAAATGCTCTTTATCTAATTATTGTGGAAGTTGCCTTCTTGGAGTACTTTGTTTTAAAGAAATGATATTATTGGAGAAAAAAAATTTAGCATGGTAGGAGTAATTGATTTTTTATTCATGAATCTACCATGTCTGAAAAGTTCATTATTGTATCATTTGAATGGGGGATATGTTGATATAGGTTCATATGGATCTACCATGCAGTACAAGAGTGTTGAGCGTATCAAGCCTATTAGAAAACATTATCTCCTTGGTGCTAGCGGGGAAGTAAGTGACTTTCAGGAGATAGTTCTACACTACCTTGATCAACTTATTTTAGTCAATTTTTCTTTTAATAATTGTTGTTACTCATTGTTAACCGGTTATCTCAAATAAGTTTAATGTTAAAGGTGTTATGAGTTAAAATGGTTTCTTAATGCTTGGGTCTGTAAATATTTAATATAGTCAACAAGGCAAGAATCAAGGTAGATTATTTGGGTATGTTAACTATGCTAAAGAGCAATAATCAAATTAAAAAAAAAACAGAGTAGATGTTGGGAGGAGATGAAAATTTTATTGTGTATGATTACATGCCTAATCATAGCTTGCTCACACATTTGCATGGCCACTTGCTAAGGAATGTCAGTTATATTGCGCAAGAAGAATGAGCATAGCAATTGGAGTTGTTGAAGGTTTATTGTAAGTTTGCCTTCTTTATATTTTTTGTTTCATGGTTTTTAAGTGAAATCACTAAATTCATAGATATTCTTAATATTTATGAATGCAATGACAAATATACTCTAAAAAGATCCCAAAAATTATTTATTACTAATGTTAACACTCTTACTTTCCGCAAGAACAAGTCTTTGTGGCACAAATAGAGGGGGAAGGTTTAGCATGTTGATGGAGACATTCAATTACTTTGGCATTGAGCTCATGGATACTAATCTCATTGCTACAAAAAGAGCATTTATGATTACAGGTGATTCTGAGAATGATAATAATCAAGACTATTTTTTACTACAGTTATTTATCAAATTCATAAGAGACTTAAAGATGAGATGTGGTTCATCTTTTCACTACTATAAATATATAGGTGTTCATGCTTACTTGACAAACTTAACAATGTGATAAAATAAAATTCATCCAATAAGAAATTGCTTTTGATTTTGATCAATTTTACTTCGGGAAGTTTCATAATGTTCGAAAAGTATAAACACTCATGCATGTTTTTCTTTGAAAGATACTGAGTATTTCATACAATTCCATCAAATTATAAGTTGATTGAAGGAACTTTATTCCCAGTAAGCGGACAAGAAGGGGAGATCCCTCCATAAAAAAATTGCTTTTTCCTGCACGAAGGTACAAAATATAAACATGTCACTAATGTTTATCTACATCTTCGTGTTTTAAGGAAATTAACTAAATTTAATGGCAGCAGGAACTACAACTATTGAATGAGAAATGCAAACTAGAGAGACAATTCTCTGAACTAAGAATGGTTAGTAAATGTGTTTGTTAATGTTAGATTTTTATTAGACAGTTGATGAGGAGCAAAGTGAAGTTATCTCTCATGTGCGTCGAATGATTTGGCTGGAAGAAAAGATTATCTTGAATAAAATTTAAAACTTGCTAATGATTTGAAAGTAAGTATAATTTCATGATGATATATGTATTTTATTATTCTCTTTTCATTTTTTTATCATTTTGTTGTTACTTTTATAGCTATTTTTTATTGGTAGACATGGTTATTGACGACGATTAATGGCTTTTTTTATTTAAATTCATTTTAAAATGGACCCAAACTTAATTTTTTCCTATACAAGGACTTGCTGCTGTTATAACTTCATATGATGATTGCAAGTATAAATGACTATTAATGACTGAGATGATACACATTCATTATTGTGGTTGTAGTTGTTTTGTTGTTGCTCTTGATAATATTATAATCTTACTTTCCAAATAAAACCAAGTCTTACTGTTGGAAGTTGTTGCATATGACTTTGTTCAAATTTTCGTGCTCTCAAACTTTCTTCTCTTGGTTTAGAAATCTTTTGTCTATAATGGTCATGATATCTTTAATCTATATCAGGAATTGTGATTATGATGGATTGTGAAATTTATTTGTAGGACATGGTTGGTAGAGAACAATCAATACAAAATCTGATAAAATTGGAAGTGATTTTTTTGTCAGGATTTCTTAATTAGCTTTTAACATTTTTGCAAGGTGTTATTTTATTTGACTTAACCGGTATTGCAGCAATTTTTGGAAATAGATTATAAACATGTATTATGAATATTGGTGCTCACGTGACATCATTTATATTGTATTCTATTAGTTATTCATTCATATGAATGAAATTTATTTCATTGATTAATAGTTAGAGACTTTTATTTTGTATTCTATTACATATTTCCTATAAAATTTTACCTCCCTCCTTTTTCCACAATTAGTGAATTTAGTATGTATAAAAAATTTGTAGTTTAGATAACAACTAGGTTGAACTGAAATTGTGTATGTATATTATACATTTTTTATGTGAAATTGTTCCTTTATTTGACTATCTGGTATGTTAGAATAGGAAATTCCATTAAGTGCCCCCTGTTATTGAATGCCAAAGACAATTCCTTTTTTCATCTCTTTTCATGTTAGTATCTATTTGAGTATATACTACTATACTATATGTATTCATCACTGAAATGCTTTGTATTAACTATTAACTTTTTTCTTTCATCTTTTTATGTACTCACATATGCACATGTATTAATACGGTTATATTTAAATATCGAAGATTTTATGGTCTTATATGTTCTATCTATTTTGAGGTGATGATGATGGACGAGCAAATTTACATTTAGTGGTAGCACATCCAATCATGCATTAAGCGTGAAGTACTATAAGAAATATTTGGCACTGCTAGGTGCCACAAAAGCAAAAGCTTTTTATCTTCATCTTCTGTGGTCGTTTCATGTTTCATAATTATTCTTGGACACAATATGTACATATATGCTTTATGGATGACGTGGAAATGACCCTTGCTCTCAAAGGTTCTTTTAGACTATAAATTTACATTGATAGAGGAGTTTGTGTGGATGATTCTAGCCAATTTTACTTGCTTGGATTTACCCACCCAAGAGACATTAGATTGTGGTGGATTTTTTACAAACAAGAATTGAATACGTCTTCAATAATTAACGCATACTTCACTCATGTTGATTTGCATTTTTTCTAGAAAAACTTGAAATAAAAATTAACAATAAGTAGATCAAGTTGTTTTTCATATATTCATATTAAAAATAAGTAATGCTTTATATTTTTATTTCCAATGTCTACGACCAAAATATAAACACAATACGGAAAAACAAAAAAAAAATTGTATCCAAGTATATCAAAATAAAATACAAAATGCATTAATATGTAATTTGATTAGGTTCAATCCTTTGCATCCTGGACTTTTGAATGTCTTCTATGTTGGACTTTGGTGCAAGTCTTTCATATTTGTCTCTTTATTAAATTTTTTATACTGTGATACTAGTATTAAACCTTACTTAGAGGGCAATATTTTGTTTAGTAGAACTCTTACAATGTATTGTTTTTAATGAGACTTTAGTACTACTGCAACCGCTAAGGATGGTGAAAATGGAAACACTAAAGAGCAAAACGTATAAATTCCTAAAAGTCATCACGCTTGAGTTTGTTAAAGAAATGTATCCCTGAGTTTGCTAAGTTCTGATCAATTTTTCCAATTGAATAACCATTTATCGAAAATTGGTTGGCACCATGGTGAATAAATTTTTTCAATTGAATAACCATTTAAATCAAATATTAGAAATGTGAATAGATAAGTTACTTTGTTGATCTTCTTTTTCTTTTTCTTCTACATATTTTTCGTGTTCTCCTTTATTAAAAAATAAATAATCTTTACAGATTTAGAATATTACGTATATATTAAAAAAATATATACCTAAAATTTTGAAAGACATTTATTATGAATTTTAATCATGATATAATTATATATTAAAAATATTTATTTACAAAAAATATGAATTACATAAATATTAATATTTATTTCCTATATTATTAGTATTCAATACTACCTAATACACGTCAAAAAAAATTATTTTAGTCTACTACAAATACAATCAGGTAATAGTAAGAATTGAATATTATCATTATATATTATTAAATAATAATAATATAAAATTTGTACCGTAGTATAATACTTAATCAACTCAAATAATAATAACATTTAAAACTAATTATATAAATTAATTATTTATTTAAATATAATAATAATTATATTAATATTTTTATACAAACTAAAAAAAACAAATAAAATATAATTTATTTTATTTCATAATATTGTGTGTAGCATTTGATTGTGTGTCCATTTTGAATTATAATATGTAAGCAGAATTTGATTGTGTGTAGCATTTTTTGAATGAAATGTTTCGATTGTTGTACTGATTTTTATATCTTTTAGCATTCTTACAGAACTCAAATGTTAGAATGCAAAAAAAACATTTTAAATAACCATAAAAGTATTGCAATTTAGTTTAATACAGCAAGATATAAAAAAGCAATACATCAAAGAAAATTTAAAAAGAAAACATCTCCTTGTTGAATATTGTGTGTAGAAACAAATAATAGGAAACAATAAACTGATCAAGTTAATCTGAATGCATGATAAAGGGTAATTGTTTGGGACATTAGTAGTGAGTGTGTGAGCATTCAGAGGGATGACAACCTCATATCCTTAATTTTTGCTGATTTTTTTTTTCATGATATGATAAATTTTAGGTTTTTCTTTTATAATTGTAGTTTGTTTCGAGTTTGTATTACACCTAGGCGGCCTAACAAAAATGTTTACACTTCTCATCCTTTGCCGCTATAGGTATACCAACACAGGCTGGGGGACTGGTGTACTACACCTAGGCGACCTAACATGACTATAACAGTAAAATCTGCCTACATAACCCCCAAGCATGCAAATAGTTACCAGACAAATCAGCGGACGAGTATAGGCGAACCAGGCCGACTACTTTAGAGGACAAGACAACATCTGCCGACTACATGGACTCTAGCAATTAAAGGTACGCATTCATTAATCCCTTAATCACGAGATTTGACTTTCTGAAGCACCTGCTGACTTGATCGTCGGAGTCTTCTCCACAGGTAACCCCTCACGGGTCCAAGCCAAGGGACCAACAGATAGCATATGCGAGCTGGGAGGACGCCTAGTAGAGGGATTGCGGATTGAGGTAAGATGATATTTGTGTCTGACATCTCTGATTTGTTCTTTGCAGGAACAGGGTATTTAAACTCTCTCATTAATATTTAATTACATAATTTAATATTTAATTTAATTTTTTAGTACTTTATTTTTATATTGTATACTTTTCAAACATGAAATATTAAATTTCGCTTGACCTCGACTCCTAAGCGATGTGGAACTTATTAGGTGTACCGGAACATTAAATACTCAGAACTGTTGCATTCATTTATAAACATGATAAAATTGATATCTCCTATTCTAATATCATTTTTAATTTCTTAATTTTTTTCCATTTACTAGAAAAAACAAAATTCATATTCTAAAAAAATAACCCGTGCGTTACACAGGTCAAAATTCTAGTATTTAGTAATATCCAAACGAATAACACATTCAAATTGCATAATATTTAGTAATATTCAAACGAATAACACAGTATCTAATAATATATAATCAAATAAAAAATAATATATTAATATTCAATTAAATAATGCAATATATTTTAAACTTATTTGAAATTCCATTAAGTAATCACTTATTTATATATATATATATATATATATATATATATATATATATATATATATATATATATATATATATATTATAAAAAATTTAATAAAAAATAATATATTTTTTTTATTTTTGACACCTATAAGCCTAGTCTAAAGAAGCCATATAATAAAGTTTTGCAGGGAGTACTCACTTATTATGGTGTTACATCGACAAATAAATTTAAGTACGAGTAGAAGAAAGTAAATAAGAAGACTATGGTCATTATATAAGACAATGGATAAATAAATTTATTTATTATGTAGTATTAGGTGAGACTCTAAATTATAACTTATGGAAGAAATTAAGTGAATTGTTTAAGTCCAGAAATTTCTTGAAATAGACATTCCTTATTAAGAAGTCAGTAAATGTGAAAATACAAGGATGATTTCTTAATGATTGAACACTAGAGTGGTTTTTAAAATATGGTGAATTATTTAATAACTACTGAGATTGTGTTAGATGATGAGTTACTTGCATTTGTTGTTTAGCTCATTCCTAGACAATTGAGAGACATTACTGGTATATCTTTGAGGAACTGGGAGTGACATGGTTAAGAATAACTTATTAAATGAAGGAACTATGAGGAAGATCAACACTAAGGTTATCTCCCATACCAAAAATGAAGTTTTAGTTATAGAGTCGACAAATATTTATAGAAATTCTTGGAGATTTATGATGTGTTTGTTTCAGCAATTGAGATCTCGAGACAGAAAAAAAAAAAAAAAAAAGCAACACTAGTTTGAAAAACGATGCAATAAATATCAATAGAATAGAAAAAATGAGAAGATTTGTTATCTCAAACTTTATCTTCATGTATAAGAATATTTGCAAATAAAGTTAACGATACCTTATTATTTTATATATGAAATTATATACTAATTGTATTTTAATATATATATATAATGTTTTTATATGTTTTTATATTATATTAAATATATATAATTAAAATAATAAAATAATTTAAATTTTGATATTTATTGAATATATTTTAATTTGTGATTTTAGATATTATTTTTTAACAAAAAATTATAATAATGTTTCTTCAAATATATTTTAATTTTAATTTATACTTTATAAAATTATTTTTTATATTAATTTATTTTATATATTTTTATTTTGTAATAGTAATAATATATAACATTTTTTTTATCAATTATAATATTTACTTTTAATCTATAAAACCTATCACATTACACATCAACTTTCATCTCAAATTCATTCATTTCTCGTTATTTTTTCCTTAATCCAAACAATCCAACCTTCCCCTCAAATTCACTTCCCTAAATCCATGTTCAAAAACAAGCATAGTCAATTTTAAGGATTTAATGATCGTAGCAAGTCAATAGATAAGTCAAGGCCAAAGAAAGATATCACATGTTTCCATTGTAATAAACTAATTCACGTTATTAAAGAGCGCGTGATCCTTGAATAAGGGAGATCAAGGGACAAAGGAAATAATAACAATTGAAGAAAATATAAAGATAAAACCACTTATACAGTTGTGTTTAATGGTGAAGTTGTAATTGTTTACAAAGATGACTTTGTTAATCTCACTAACCAGGAGTATGAATGGGTTATTGACTTTGGTGTCTCATTTCATGTTACATCACATTGTAATTATTTCACATCCTATACTACTGGAAATTTTAGGTGAAGATGGGAAACCAATGGGTAAGCAAGGTTATCGGCATTGGAGAAATGTGGTCAGAGACTAGTATCGATTGCAACTTCATTTGAAGAATGTTAGACATGTCCTTGATATTCACCTTAACCTGGTCTTTGTACAAGTACTTGATGATTATGGTTATCATAATTCCTTTGCTTATGGAAAATTAAAGTGCACTAAAGGAAAAATGGTGGTAGCAAAAAAGGAGAACTGAAGTACTCTTTATTAGACATCAATAGAGTTGTCTACACCTCAAGTGAATGCAATTGAGGATTGTTCTATACTATGGCATAAACAACTTGGTCACTTGATTGAGAAGGGCCTTATTGCACTTGCAAGACAAGGGTTGCTTTCTAGTGGAGGTACATCTCTCCAAACTTATTTTTATTGTCTTGTTGATAAGCAATATAAAGTTTCTTTTCTCATTTATCCTCCAAGTAGAAGACCACATATCTTGTATTTAATCCATAATGTGCAATATTAAAGGTTGCTCTTATTTAGTCTTCTTTATTGATGATCATTCTATAAAGGTTTGGGCTTTTGTTTTGAAATTTAAAGGCCAGGTACTTTATGTGTTTAAACATTTACATGCAATTGTTGAAAGAGAAACAAGTAGGCTATTGAAATATGTTAGAGCAAATTATAATGGTGCATGCATGGGTCCTTTTGAGCATTATTGCAAGATCATAACACTAGACTTGAGAAGATAGTTCCAAAGGCACCTCAACACAATGGGTTTGCAAAGAGAATGAATTGCAAAATTAATTATATAATTAAATCCATCCTCTCACATGTGAAATTTTATAAAGCTTTATGGGGTGACACATTAAGAACTGCAATGGATTTGGTTAATCTTTCTCATTCTTTTCCTTTTGATGGTGATGTACTTGAGAGGGTGAGGAAGAAGAAAGATTTTTCTATAGTCCTTTGATGAAAGTGTTTCGTTGTAAAGCCTTTGCTCACATCCCTAGACATGAAAGGTCTAGGCTTAATAGGAAGTGTAAACATGATTCTTAAGGACCAAACCATTAAGGACATTTATAAGAAAGATAAGCCAAAATAGATTACTCATAGGTGCATTGATATTGAGATAGAACCTCTTGCCAAATTTGTTAATCATTGAGGAGACATAAATGTAAATTTGGAGAATGTAGTTGACATGTCTAAGATTCAAGTCAATAAACCAACCAAACTAGTTCCTCCTTAACCATATGTGGAGCCTCACTTGAGAAGATATGCTAAAGAGAGATGTTCTTCATAGAAATATTTCCATGATGAGTTTTTTTTGTTGATTTATGGGATATAGCGTGAAAGCTATGAAGAAGCTATGTCGCATGAAGAAAAAACAAATGGTATAAAGCCATGCAAGACGAAATGAAATCCTTGTATGAGAATCATACCTTTTAGTTGGGGAAGTTGCCCCAAGGCAAGAGATCACAAAAAAATAAATGGGTGTTAAATTTGAAATAAGAGAAGAATGACTCATCCAAGGTATAAGGCAAGATTGGTTGTGAAGTTCTTTAGTAAGAAGAAGGGATTTGATTTTGAAGAGATATTTTGACCTATGGTTGAAATGTCTTCAATCAGAGTTGCACTTGGCTTAACAATTAGTTTAAATATAGAAGTTGACAAACTTGATGTGAAAACAACCTGAAGGTTTTATAGTCAAAGGTAAAGAGAATCTTGTTTGCAATTTGAGAAAGAGTTTGTATTTGCTTAAACAAACTCCAATGTAGTGGTATAGAACATTTAATTCCTTCATGATGGATCATAGGTATGACAAAACCTCTTTTGATCATTGTGTTTTTGTGAAGAAGTTTTTCTAATGGAAAATTTATTATTCTTTTACCCTACATTGATGGCATGTTGATTATTGGTCATGACATAATTGAGATTCAAAGTCTTAAAAGAGATTTGAGCAAGTCCTTTGCAATGAAGGATTTGGGTCATGCAAAAAACAAATCATTGGCATAGGAATTGTTCGTGACATGAAGAATGGAAAATTGTTACTGTCCCAACAAAAATATACTACAAGAAATATTAAATTTATCGACGGTCAATATTCGTCAATAACAGGAAAAATCCGTCAGTAAAAGTATTTTTTTCTGACTGATTATTGACGAACAAAAATCCATTGGTAAAAACATAGTCAATAATATTTATCGACGGATATATCCTTCGATAATTATCAACGAATATTTTCATCAGTATATATCCTTCAATAAATATTTAAAAAATGTCGATGATTATTTATTTTTTATTATTTTTTATTTCGAATTCGGATTTAATTTTTTAATATTTCATTAATTTTTTTATTGCTATGAATGCTTTAAATACTCTCTAATTCTCATTTTCGTCACATAATTCACATTTAACCACATAAAAAAATATAAAAAAATTTAAGTAACACATAATCATAAAATTCATTTACTTATGCAAAATTACAAAATGATTCACTATTTATCATTTACAAACAACAATTTCTATATTCAGAAAAATAGAAAATAAAATGCAAAACTCTTCTACTACCCCAACACCATTCACCATTCATCTAGCAAGACAGTGTCATAACCATTCACCTAAAAAAACAAATTCATCTTCCTTCTATACACCAACGCGACGCCATCGAAAAATCATCATGATCATACACAAACTCCAAAAGGAGGCTAGTCTTTTTATCATTATGTCTCTCCAACACCGGCCATCGAACCAATTTTATCCAAAAAGAAAATGTCCATCTTCCTCGCAACAAAATCAATCAATTGAAAGATTAAAATCCATAAAGAATTAATTTCATTTCATTTGATTAATTAATTGCGCCAGCCTTTTAATTGAGCCAAACTAGGGTTTTTGACATATTTTTTTAGCAGAATTAGGTATTTTATGATATCTTTTAACACTATTTTAACACTAATTATGATTACATAGAAATAAGATTTGTTAGAAAATAAACAAAAAGAGAGATAGAAATAAAAATAAGTGTGTAATAAAAAGAAAACATATCATTGAATTAATTAATTAATTAACATAAAAATTAGAAGAATAATATCGTGTTAATAATTAATAGTAAAATAGATCTTATATTATAAAAGAAAGAAAATTTTAAATAAATATTTCAGATAACTAAAATTATTTTAACTAAAAAGAATTAAAAGAATGAATGAATTATCACAAAAATTAAAATAACAGTACAAAAAATAGCACTAAGAGTGTTATATTATAAAAAAAATTGAAATAAGTATTTACTTATAATTAAAATTATTTTCATCAATAAAATTTAAATGCATTAAGTAATTAATTAAAATATAATACAAAAATAACATAAAATTAAAAGTATAAAAATATAAATAATTAATATTGATAAACATTTTATATTGTAAAAGAAATGAAATTTTTCAAACAAAAAATTTCTTATAATTAAAACTATTGTTATCGATAAAACTTGATAAAACTTAAATGAATTAATTAATTATTTAATGCAAAATTATAAGAATAATCAAATATTTTTATTTGGTCAAACGATGAATTTATTGATAGATTTTAAGGTATTATTTATTGACGGATTTTATTGATAAAAATATGTGTTGATAATAGAAAAATATATTTATTTATATGTAACTAAAATTTCAATATTCGTTGGTAAATTTTGTTGGTAAAGTAATTTTATCGACGAATTTATTTTTTCCGGTAAAGTTTGTTAGTAAATTTTAAAAAAATTTCAACATATATTGAAAAGGTATTTGTAAGGCCCACTTATTATTTTCTGCCCCAAGGTTTAAGTGTTGCCCTAATCAATTGGGCCAAAAGGTTGGCCCATAGGGTGCCAAGGCCCTAAAGCAACCTAACCCCTCTTAATTCAGCTCACTTGCCAAAAATCAATACTCTCACACTCCTCTTTCCTCTCCATAGAACCTCTGCTAGGGTTTGGATCTCCGCCATCTTCAAGCTAGCTCAATCTCATTCTCTAAATCACGTAAGTTGCTCCTTAGCTCATATTAGTTCTTCTCTAGTCACATTTTCGTAATCCCAGTCAGGGTTTCGTGGTAACCCCGTTCCTGTCTGTTTCACCGTTTGTTTTCAGCTTTTTGGCCTATCCTTAGAACTGTTATGCTCATTGTTTGCGTATCGAATTTTTCTGCTAGCTCTTTCAAAGTAAGGGAAGCAAGGGTTTTCATATTTTGGTTGTGTGTTGGTTGTTTTACCTCTATTTTGTGATTTATGTGCCTGGATGATGCTTGGGTTTGGATGAATATGAACTGAATATTGTTTGGAGTTGGTGTGATGCCACTGTTACGTGAATCAGGAGAGGCGAACTGCTATTTTCGCCCAAGCAAGCTCATCTTGCCTAGGTGAGAGTAGTAGAAACTCGCCCAGGAGTTTTGCGGGAGTACTCGCTCAAGCGAGTGAATTGAATTTTGAGCGAAAGACTATCTCGCTCAAGAGAGATAGTGTAAGACCTGTGGAAATTAATTAATTAAATAATTAATTAATTAATAAATGCAGGTGGAGAGAATTTTGATGTCATTAAATGTTAATTGGTATGACATGGAAAAGTACTAGCTCAAGTGGTTGAGAGTACTCTAGTTGTGTGAGAGGACTTGGGTTCGAGTCCTATGTATGCCTTTTATGTGTGAGAATCATAAGTGGTGATGGTAGAATCATAAGTCTTATTTTTGATAATATATTTGGGCCTAGTGAGTGATGGTAGAATCATAAGTATTTTTATAACTATCACTTAAGATGAGTTGGTTGGATGGTTGTGTATTGAATGGGCGTTGGTATGATCACGGGTTCAAACCTTGATAGACATGAATTAATCCTTATTATTATTTTTATATAAGAAGCAGAAGCAAAGTATTGGTGAACCAAGGAACTTCATTTTTCCCAATTTCAATCCAGAATTCCAGGTTAGGGGTGCTGAATTTATGTGTATACGAATTTTGCATGTGTCCCCGAGTTTCTGTTCTCAATTGGATTCTATGTGGTATGAATTGGTATTATATGTACTGTGATTGAGAATTGGTGGATTGGATATTGTGTACAAAGCTCTTGGGTGTTTTATATGAATTGGACGAGGGTTTTGGTACTATGGTTGTTGTTTATGACCAAACCTTGCGTTTTGGGGATTCAAACATGTTTAAAGTCTGTTCTTATGGTTTGATTGATGAAACAGATTGAATGAGAATGATTACATTGTAAATTGACATGGTTTTGGTGATTTGTGTGCATGAGTAGTGGCGAAACTCTACAAGTTTCGCCCAAGTGAGTCCCTCTCGCCTAGGCGAGAGTTGCAGAAGTTCATTCAGGGTTTTGGTACAAGTTTTTCGCTCAGGCGACCAAGTTTGGGGTTGAGCGACACGTTCACTCGCTCAGGCGAGAGTGGCTCGCCTAAGCGAGGTCGCAATGAGACTTGTGTGGATTCAGCGTGAATCCTAGGCCAGGCGAGGAGTTTTGTGTGTTTGAGCGAATGAAGTCTCGCTCAGGCGAGACGGGCTCGCCTAAGCGAGATGGTGTGATGCAGCCATTGTTTCACCCTCGCTTAGGCGAGGTGGGCTAGCTTAGGCGAGGCTGATGGACTAGCCTGGGCGAAGATCCTTGGCTTAGGCGAGAATGTGGTGAACCCATGCTTGTGTGTGCGTTGTTTGAGCTGTGTTGCTTGATGTTTCCTAGATTATGGGAAGTATATACATGTGTTGGGATGGTTGGGCTTGAAGGACTAAGTCCATAGATTTGGGATGTGCTTGGTTTGAGTCGCGAGCGAGGAGTTCGTGATGGGTGGACCGCATACGGAATGTGAACAGATTAGTTCACCAGAGGTACTCTCGTTGGGATGAGTAAGCGAGGGAGTTTATCTCATGCTCAACTTGAGAACGCTATGAGCGAGGGAGTTCATAGTAGGAAAGGCGGGTATGCGTGTCCGGGTCCGAGTGAGGAGTTCGGATGAACGGACGTGAGAGTCCGTGAAGCAGGACTACAAGCAGGATAGGCTTGTAGGTTGGACCACGAGCGAGGAGGGTCGTGGAAGCACATGAAATCCCATATTTAGATACATACATGAACTCACATTGGTTATGAGTGTGGGAAAGTGGGTGTTTTTGTAGACAAATAAATATTTACGAATGGGCTGGGGGTTTATTTCATATTTATTTATGTTTATGTGCATAGCTCACCCTATCTGTTTGTGTGTGGCGATGATCGGGTAATTTATTATCCGGGAGCAGATGATGTTTCAGGTGGACCAGGAGATGCATAGTGGCGGAGAGTGGGCTCAGAGTACGAGGGGATTTTATAATTGCTTTTATTTAATTTCCATGTAATTTGAATACAGTTTTCATGGCTTTGGATTTTAAATTGTAAAGATGAATTTTGTGACATTTTGGACTATTAATAGGTTGCTGTTAATGTTTAAAGCCATAAAATTTCCCGTGTTTTGGGAAATGGTTTAATAATAAATGAGGAAATTATTTTATTTTCTTTTATTCTAGTGTATTTCATTTTACCTTAAGTAATATCCTACCGGGATGTTACCGATGGCCTCGCCTAAGCGAGCGCTCGAAAAATCTCCCATGGCCTTTGTCGTCGTCTCGCCTAAGCGAGAGCCTGCAACTTGAGCAAGGGCACTCCTCTTGCCTAAGCGAAGGCTCTGACTTGAGCGAGACTCGCTGCAGGCCACACTATTTTCACCCCTGATTGTTATAAATTGTAAGATTGGTTGGTTTGCTCTGTTTAAAGTATGAGGCATGTGTATATGTATGAAATTTCTGGTGTCATGGATTGGAATTGATAAGTTTGATATGATATTGGCATGTGGCATGTGTGGTAGGGTTGGTTATAAAGTTACAGTGAACTGGTATGAGCATCAATATTGTTGGTATGTTTAGGGCATAATTCCATGATAGTTTCATGGTGGTGCCTCATGGGTTAGGGCGTAATTCCATGAATCTCTAAGTGAGATCTCATGGTGGTGCCTCAGTTGGTCGGGACGTAATTTCATGACCCCTGTTAGTGGGAGTTAATGGTGGTGTCCCATTTATATAATTTAGTAAGGATTCAAGGTAAGGATTTCATCTTGACACTCTAAAGAGTTAGTTAGTCTCACATAGAGTGTACTGACTCGAGTGGTGAGAGTAGCAGGAGGCCTGAAACACTTTAAGGGCTAACCTTGTGTGTGGGGGGATGAAACACAGTAACATTTAGCTCGGTAGAGCAGTAAAGGCCACCACAATTGCAAGCATCCGCTGAATCCGACTAATTATATGTATCCAGATGAGTCGTTTCTCGAGTCTTAGTGTATTGTGTGCATGTCATAACATGATTGGTTGACATATGCATTTTTGGACTGTGAAAGTATATGTAACTGCATGATAAACCGTTTTCTACTCTAGGTTACCCTTCTGCTTGTTTGTGTTCTTGTGTGTGGTTTTCTCCTTTTTGCGATGATCATCAATTTATTGATGTAAGCAGATGCGAGAACTCCCCGTGGTCATCAGAGTGATGGAGGTTTCGCTGCATAGCCATCTGGGCTGATTTCCGCTCATTTGAGTTTCTTTTAGGGCTATGGCCCATGTATTGTTTTGTCATTGGGCTTTATTTTGAAATATTATCGATCCATTATTATACTTTGTTACTGCCATCATGGTGTGCCTTAGTTTACTTCCTACTCTCTTTTAGACAACTGTAAGGAGTAGTGTTTATATTCCATGACTAGCTTGTTATATTATTTTGTGTGACGTTGCATTTATGTAAGGTTAATATTTAAATGGGACGTTACAGTATTAGAGAGATTTAATATGGACAATTCTAAGTCTATTAGCACTCCACTTTAATGTCACTTCAAGTTGACCTCAAAGTAGTGTCCTACAAGTGAGAAAGAGAAAGAAAAAGAAAAAATGCAGAAGATTTCATATTTATCTACAATTGGTAGTTTGATGTATGTTATATGGTGTTTACAAGGTTGAACATTTCTCATGTTGTTGGTGGTGTTAGTTATTTCCTTACTAATCTTGAAAAGAAAAAAAAGCACAACAAAGTTGTAAATTGGATACTTATGTATAAATGGTAAGCCTACTTTTAATGGTTACACTGATGTAAACATTGTTGATGATGTGGATTTTAGGAAATGTACTTATGGTTATATGATGACCTTTGTTAGGGCACATTGTGATGACAATCTAGACTACAAAAATGTGTTATTTTATCTTCTACAAAAGAAAAAATATGTTTTGCGAATGTAGAATTTCCTACAACAATTGGGATTATCATAAGATAAATATGTTTTATATTGTGATAATCAAAATTCAATCCATCTCAACAAGAACTTGATCGTTCACTGAAGGTCGAAGCATATTGAATTCCAATATCATTGGATATGAGATGCATTAGAGATGAAGAAAATATCATTAAAGGAATTCCACACTGGTGAGAATGATTCAAATATGATGACAAAAATCTAAATTATAGGAAAATTTGTTATTTGTAAGGAGAAACCCATTTTGGTTGACTATGGCCCTACTTAATTGGTGATGGGGAGATTTGTTAAGTGGATCAACAATTTATTGGGCTCATCCTAACTTAATTAATAAAAAGTAAATAATAGGTGTTTTTCTTTATGGGCTCCCTACCCATTATGCAACTTAAAAGAATGTAACCCTTTGCATCAAGGTTTTCAATAAGGAGACAAAAAGGCAAATGGTCTGAGTGTCTTTGGTAAGAAAATAAAAGAAGTCACCAAGAGACAGTGAAAAAGAAGAAAATAGCAACCAATGTATATTGTTTAAGTTGGTGTTGAGGAACTAGTTTGGAGTGTGTTGTTATCCCGCTTATTGGTGAAAAGAATATTTTATGTTGATCCTTGAAAACTACAAGAGAAATTGTGGTGTACCCATTAATTATTATTAGTGAAAGTTTTTACTAAATTAGGTTATGTAGGTTTTTCCTTCATAATGAGGTTTTCCCATATTAAAAAGTTTGGGTAGGTATTAGTTTCTCTCTTCTACATCTCATTTTAATATTATTTATACAGATAAGATTTGATCTAAGTTTTGTTTTTGCTTATTATTTTTATAAAACTATTTATTTATCTCCTTCTTCTCCTTTTTTTCTTCTATTCATCAATAATTCTCCATACATTTTACTATATTTTTTATAAATATAATATTACAATATCATTAATTACTAATATAATCGCGTATGTGTGTATGCTAGTAATATATAAAGAGAATTTTCTCTTTTGTGTCCATATTTCATAATGTCAATTCTACCCTTTACAATATAATTATTTATTAATCTTTTTAAAATTAACGGTTATTTTTACCTATCTATAACAATATATAAAGAGAATTCTCTCTTTTGTATCCATATTTCATAATGTCAATTCTACCATTTATAATATAATTATTTATTAATTTTTTTAAAATTAACGTTTATTTTTACCTATCTATAATCTATAACTATATATAAAGGGGATTCCCTCTTTTGTGTCCACATTTCATAATTCCAACTTTACCCTTTATAATTTAATTATTTATTAAATTTTTAAAAATTAACGGTTACTTTTACAA
>Ga0214543_1002137_pt1 | contig 38885 bp, 29 predicted proteins | sample CNSS2metaG_FD_160094 | JGI IMG/M metagenome (GOLD analysis project Ga0214543, IMG submission 160094) | Root nodule microbial communities from cowpea collected in UCLA plant growth center, Los Angeles, California, USA - CNSS2 | ecosystem: Host-associated > Plants > Roots > Nodule | place: USA...
GCTGCCCATGCTAGTGCGCAACAAGTTCGTTCTAGCATAGAATATCTTTTCTCGCAATCTGTGAACTTCTTACTCAAGTAGTATATTGCATGCTCAATCTTCCCAGTTTGGTCATGTTGGCCCAACATACAACCCATGGATTCCTCTAGTACAGTTAAGTACAGAATAAGGGGTCTTCCGGATTCTGGTGGTCGCAGTACTGGCGGGTCTTGTAAGTACTGCTTGATCTTATCAAAAGCAGTCTGACAATCATCGTTCCATTCTAGAGCTTGATTTTTACGCAACAATTTGAAGATCGGTTCACAGGTAGCGGTTAATTGGGAGATAAATCTAGCAATGTAATTCAGCCTGCCCAGGAAACCTCGCACCTCTTTCTCCGTGTTGGGAATTGGCATTTCTATTATTGCCCTCACCTTGTCAGGATCAACCTCTATCCCCTTTTGGCTAACAATGAAGCCCAATAACTTTCTTGATTTCACACCGAATGTGCATTTAGCCGGATTTAATCGGAGTTTAAACTTTTGTAACCTTTCAAACAATCTTCTTAAGTTGACGAGGTGTTCTTCTTCAGATTCAGATTTAGCGATCATATCATCCACATAAACTTCAATCTCTTTGTGCATCATGTCGTGAAAAAGAGCTACCATCGCCCTTTGATAAGTTGCCCCAGCATTCTTGAGACCGAAAGGCATCACCTTATAGCAAAAAGTTCCTCACAATGTAATAAAGGTAGTTTTTTCCATATCCTCAACCGCCATCTTGATCTGATTATAACCCGAGAAACCATCCATAAATGAAAACAATGAGAATCTGGCCGTATTGTCCACCATAGTATCGATATGAGGTAATGGAAAATTATCCTTTGGACTGGCCCGGTTCAAGTCTCGGTAGTCAACGCACATTCGAACCTTCCCATCCTTCTTAGGCACAGGTGCGATGTTTGCTACCCATTGGGGATATCTCCCCACAGCCAAAAAACCATCATCAAATTGCTTTTTTACTTCTTCCTTAATTTTCAAGGACATCTCTAGTTCCATCCTCCTTAACTTTTGCAAGACGGAAGGACACTCTGGCTTGCGAGGGAGTTTATGTTGCACTATGTTAGTATCCAGTCCTAGCATGTCATTATATGACCAAGCAAAAACGTCCTTGAACTCCTTTAGTAGAGCACACAATTGTTCTCGTATTTCTTTCCTTACGCTAGTGCCAATTTTCACTTCTTTTATCTCTCCTACATCTCCCAAATTGAGCACTTCAACATTCTCTTGATGGGGTTTTATCTCTTTAGCTTCTTGTTCCACTAATCTCAACATTTCAGGGGAAGGTTCCCATTCATCCTCATAATCACCTTCAATATTATCAACGGGGTGCTCAAAATTAGGGAAATCGGCATTAACATTTTCAAAACATCCATCATCATATCTGCATTTTTGAGTTTATAAAATGGATAAATAAAATGAAACAAACAAAAAACGCCAATTATAAATGATTTTATTGTCACATTGAGCATAAAGATTTAAAGATTAAAAATGGTCATCTCAAAAAGTCTTAAATCCTAAAACCGCGAGTAAAGCAAAAAACTAAAACTATTACATTTTTCCCAAATTAAACATCATTGGTAAATTTGTTATCTCCCAATTGTTCAGCTGCACGTCTGTAGGGCAAGATCGCACGAAGTTCCAACTTTCAGATCCACTTCCTCCCTCGATAGCTGATATCTGACAAGTGTTAACCCATCCAGCACTGTGGAAACTTTTCTTGATGTCACAGATTTGAATCTTCCCTATCTTTCGTTCTCGACCTTCTATGCGAGCCAAAATTCGCTCCTTCTTCTCTTCGAACAACCTTCTCTTGTCTTCTTTAGTAGGCTTGTACCCCAAACCATATCTACCCTTGTTTTCAAAGACCTCTAAGGGGAAAGTTAGCCCTTGGTTATTTTTACCAAGCCCTTTTCCATATTGGTAACCCTCTTTCAGCATAACCTTGGCCATCATGAGGGAAGCACAAGACATGTGTGGGATCATCGAAAATGGTTCAACATATGCATTCCCCACAATTTCCAGTGATTGGAAAGCTGTCTCAAAGGCTTCCTCTGCTGCTTCAATGTAATGAGATGATGAGGGCCCACTCACAAGGAGGTCCTCCTCACCTGACACTATTACCAGTTTATCACCCATTATGTATTTCAGTTTCTGGTGTAACGTTGAAGGCACCACTCCCGCAGAGTGGATCCAAGGGCGACCCAACAAGCAACTGTAAGCTGGAATAATATCCATGACTTGAAATATTATTTGAAAGATACAAGGACCGATCTGAACTGGCAACTCTATTTCTCCCATTACTTCCCTCTTGCTTCCATCGAAGGCCCTTACAATCATGGCACTCGGCTTCATGTGCATACCATCACATGGCAATTTTTCTAGCGTCGATCTTGGCATCACATTTAATGAGGAACCATTATCAATTAAAACTCTTGCCATGACATGGTCCAAACATTTCACCGATACATGCAACGCCTTATTGTGTCCTCTACCTTCAGTAGGTATCTCATCATCAGTAAAGGTGAGGTAATTATTAGTAGTGATATTGCCAACAATTCCCTCAAACTTGTCTAGGGAAATATTCTGATCCACATGAGCTTTGCTGAGTATCTTCATTAACATCTTTCTATGGGAGATTGAATGCATAAGTAACTCCAAAAGGGAAATCCGAGCAGGCATGCGTTTCAATTGTTCTACTACTTTGTACTCACTCTGTTGTATGAACTTTAAAAACTCACAAGCCTCTACATCAGATATTTCTTGCTTTTCCTCTTTTTTAGGTCCTTCTTGTGTTTGCACGTCCTTTTCTTTCAAGAGTTCTTTAGTTTCTCCTGTTGTTATTCCCTCATTGCCAACTACGTCCTTCCTTAAAAAGGGTGGTGTGAAGATACAACCACTGCTTGTCATTCCTCCTATGCCTGATATATTTTCTACAACTGGCTCCCCATCAGTTGATTGATTCTTTGTTTGTTGTCCCTCTCTTAGCACATGTATATCGTACTTCCAAGGGATCGCCTTCTCACTTTTGTATGGGAAGGGTGAAGGTGATAGGATGACAACAGATTATCTTTTCGAAGATGTTGGTGCAAGAGTGGATCTAGCGAAACGAACTATCAATGGCTTTGGTGGCGACATGACAGATTCCTCGTTGGTTTATGCAAAAACTTCTTCCTCCTTACTCCCACGCCATACTTGTACAAAATTCTTATTGATCAAATCTTGCAAAAAGTTCTCAAACCTGTTGCACGACTCGATGGAGTGTTTAGCACCTGGATGGAACCCACATGCCTCATTCAAGTTATATTCTCCTTCCAACAGTCCTGTTGTTAGCAGCGCCTCAAAAAAATCCCTTCGTGAACTCCGAATTTCACTCACATTCTTTACCAACTTGGGTCCATTGAGATCAATAGCATTTATCGAAGCATTACCATGCCCAGCGAGGGGATTGGCATCGATGTTGGGTTTATCCTCTTGAAATTTTAACCACCCTGAGTCTATTAGAGCTTGTACTTTATGTTTGAAAGACAAGCATCTCTCAGTAGAGTGTCCAATGGCTCCTCCGTGATAATCACATTTGGCATTTATATCAAAATTTTTAGGATATGGCGGTTGCAAAGGTTTCATCGGGCAAATGGCTACTAAAGCATTACGGAGTAGATCTAGCAACAACTCTGTGTAAGTCACAGGAATAGGAGTGAAATGAACAAAATTCCTTTCTTGATTCCTTCAGGGACTAGCGATTTGCCCTAAAGGCTGGTTGAGATTTGTGCTAGCCTCAGTTTTCCAAGTGTTATTTGAGGCGTGTAGCGGCTGATTGAATCCCTGTTGCGGAGATTGTGGTTGGTGGGTAGCTATTGTATGAGTCACATAAGGATGTCGATTCACCTGTCGTTGTTAATTTTGAGTGTGGGCTTGGTTTTCCCACCTTGGTACTGTGGATGTTGTGTGCACTTCTACTTCTTTCTTCTTCCCTGGATTGAAACCGGGCTTTTTAGGAGTTGTAGCTGCGAGCGGGCTATATGCAATCTTTCCATTCTTCAACCCAATCTTTATCCTTTCACCTATGATGATAATATCGGCGAAAACTGAAGATACATTCCCTACCATGTGTTCATAGAACGGTGGTTGTAACGTGCTCACAAACATTGCCATCATTTCCTTATCATGAAGAGGAGGTTCCACTTGAGCAGTAAGCTCCCTCCACCGTTGGGCATACTCTTTAAATGATTATGTATCCCTTTTGGCCATGTTCTGCAATTGCAAACGATCTGGCGCAATATCCATGTTATACTTGTACTGTTTCAGAAAAGCATCTACCAAATTCATCCAAGAGCGAATGCGAGACGCCTCCAATTGGGTGTACTAACTCAACGCTACCCCAGCCAAACTGTCTTGGAAGAAGTGGATCAACAATTTGTCATCGTAAGCATAGGCAGCCATCTTTCGACAATACATGGTTAGATGGCTTCTAGGACATGTGGTACCCTTGTACTTTTCGAACTCCGGAACCTTAAACTTGTGAGGTATTGTTACATCACGAACTAAGCTTAAACCTGCAACATCGCCAAACCCATAGTTTCCACCTCCCTCAATAGCTCGTAGTCGTTCTTCCAAAATTTCTAATTTAGTTTTGGTCCCTCAACCTTAGCGAATACGGCCTGCATAGTAGAGCGTGATTTAATCTTGTCCAAAGAGTTAACACCGATAGTGGTGTTTAAAGGCTTGGGCATTACAGTCTCTCGGGGGCCCATGAAGGTAGTTGCTTCATTCTCTTGAGTATTAATTGGGAATGAGAAGGACGCATGCTCAGTCTCTAAATATTCTCCAACAGGTGGGGTGTAACCAGATGGCAATCCGTATACTGGGAAAGTAACAGGACCGCCATGAGTGCTTTCCTCACCCTTTGCCGATGAAGCTTCTCCTGATGCCTTTAAGGACTTCAAGGCCTCCAGTATTTGACCAACTTGGTCCTTTAGTTGACTGATATCTGCTTTCACTGCCTCTTATGTTGTTTCCCAATCTTCCATATTCTTTCTATTTGCTCGCGTCCTGTAGGGATGCCTTGGTTTTGCCGTATTTGTTTTTTTATTACTTTTGCTCTATTATTATTTAAGAAAAAGAAATAATAAGAAAAAGAAAAGGAAGGAAAAACAATGCAAAACGTTTAATTTATTAAACAAAATTATATAGCTGTAAGTAAATTAACATGGAAAAGAGTCAATACAAATCCCGCCCTCTAAAAAGCTCATAAATGAAATGCAAAAGAAAGAAAATCTTAATCTCTAGCCCTAGATGTCATGCTCTTCTTTTCTTCTATTAATTTCTTGCAGTGGTCCAAAAAGGTCTCAATCTTCTTCGGAGGATTAAAGATCGGCAGTGCAGACTCAGCTTCAGATAGTAATCGTGGAATGTCTTCGATGGCTCCATTGGCCAAGGACGCCAATTGCGAAAAACTTTCCTTCCAATGTCTTATTTTCCCTTCCTGCCCCAATGTGTAGTCATTCATCTGGGCAATCATTTCTTGATATCTTTTCTCGGATTCTGCTTGATGCTGACGTTCCTCATTCATCTTCATATCATAGGTCATCATTATCTCCTTCATTTGTTGCTCCATATTATTGATCTTAATCTGGGCCTCGTGCAATCTTTTTAATGCTTCCTTCTTATCTTTCTTAACCTCCTCATACATTTGATTCTTGTAGTACTCAGATGAAGCTTTTGCATCTCTTTCTTAAGCCCTTAATGTTAACTCGACGTTGGCTGCAGCAAGATCTTGTTTAACTCTGAAGCAATGATTCCTCTCTTCCCTTAGCGTCCTAAATAGCTCTTGGTACATCCTTGTCCTTTCTTCATTATCACGCCTAAGGCCTGTACATTCTTGTTGGAGCCTTTGGAGATCATTACTTAACTCGTCATTTTTCATCTTTACTACCTCTATTTCTCCTTTCAGGATTGTCACTTCCTCAGATTCTGCTGGTTGTGGTTGTTCTGAAGGAGAGAAGTCTGACTTGAAGGGTAGCTTTATCACTTTAACTCTCTCCATAATCCATCGACTGTAAGACATCTTGTCCTTAATTATCCAAGACCTTGGATCTTCCTCCACACGCATAACCTCCTCCCAAGCACACTTAATTTGTCGAATTAAATCAAGGGAAAATCCTTCCTCATAATGAGTCCATATGGGCTGCAAAGCTCCTGGACTTGGAGTGCCCCGAATGGGATACCCATATTGTCGTTGAGCTAACATAGGATTATAATTTATGCAGCTCCTTGTGCCTATGAGAGGTACATTAGGAAAATTTCCACATGAAATGATGCGTGACCTAGATTGCCAAGGAAGGCACCATCTGATCTTTCCCCCATTCAAGCTTGCAAAAAATTGGGCCCAATCCTTTGCCCCTTTAATTTCTGGCTTGTTCAATAAAACTTCTTCAACTGGACCTTCAGCATTTGAAATGCCCTTATTAATTCTTGAGATGAACCACACGTACAACACAGGTAAACAACATAACATCTTCTTCTTCTTAAACTCATGGAAAAGGTTGAGACTTCCGTACATATCAGCCAAAACTACATTAACTGGGCTTTCTGAATGATTTTTGTAAGCCACAAACACATTAATGGCGGTGTGGTCAACGATATTCTCCATGTTAGGGAAAAGCATGGCTCCGTAGAATGTGAGAGCTAACACATCCATGAATGTTTCTCCAAAACCTTCTTCAGCCAATTGCCGCAAATGCCACTCCAAATACCCTTAAGAGATGCCTCTCGAATTGCCCCTGGTAATCATTTTACCTTCTAGCTCAGCAGGATGCATTTTCAAGATCCCTGCTAACGTGACAGTTGAGATATGTTGGTCTGAGTATCTATAGGGGACCTTGCCCTTCATTGACAAACCCAAAATATGCTCAAATTCTTCTACTGTGGGTACCAATTGAAAATCTTGGAAGGTGAAACATCTTAACGGTGGATCGTAGTATTGGGCCAAAGCTGTGAGTGGTGCAACTTGAACTTCCACTTTCAGCAAACCTAATAAGTTCCCATATTTCCTCTTGAACATATTCCTTGATATGGTCTTCATTCTTCCAGCTAACTCTCTCAAATTACTCAAATTACCCTCTGCAACTTTAATGGATAATTTTTTCTTCAAAGAAACAAAATCTAATTGCCCCCTGACTCCAGATTCCATGTTAATTTTCCTTTTCTTTTTAAACTTAAACACAACTTTATAATTTTGGACCTAAAAGTAAAGAAGCATGATGAGATGACATGGGAAAACATAAATATATGGATGCAATAATATTTCATGCACTATTTTATTACTAAATCGAAAATCAAAAGGAAAGAAAGAAAAACCCAAAAAAAATTATAAAAAATAATAATTAAATAAATAATTAAAAAAGAGATACTAATAATACTAAATAAAATGAGACGAAGAAAAAAAAATCTCCCTTTGTGCCTTATCCATTAGGTTTGGTGCCTAATGGATCTAAGGTAAAATACATGCGCTTATCAGGATGGTTTCTTAATACCTAAATATCAAGGTCACTAGAGCTATGGCCCACTTCATGGCATTTTCCACGATAGTTGGTAAACAACAAGAGGTGGGAGTACCAATGAAACAAACAAACTCTAGCTGGGGTTCTCACAATGACCACTTGGGAAGTACATCCACAATGACACTGTTACACAATCCCCTTTATTTCTAAAGTTACTCAGGCCCAGGTATAGGGTCCCACTCATGTCATGCACATAGTGTGTGTGTGAAGGGAGTATAATGCATACCCAAACCCCTTCCTGCAAATAAACAAAGAAAAGAAAAAACAGACAAATATATATAATAAAGTCATCTATCCTAGGATTCAAAAGTCAAGGATAAGAATAAGGCACTACGAACAATAAATAAATAAATAAAATAAAAATCATCCAAAATTAACAAAAATATACACAATAATAATAATAAATAATAAGAAATAAAATAAAATAAAGTAAAACAAATAAAATAAGACAAAAATAAAATAAAAATAAAATAAAATAAAATAAAATAAAAAATAAAAATAAAAAATTTGAAACAACCACATCAATTTATATATTTAATTAAATGGCCTAACTCTCTAAAGTCCCTAGTGGAATCGCCATCTGTCACAACCGAAATCGCGACGGGATGACGAACCAAAAAGACAAAATTTGTAAAAACAGAGTTCGGAGTCGCCACCATAGTTATTATAGGAAACTATGGAAAACCATAAAAAGGAACAAGGTCTACGAAAATAGAGATTGGGGGTACGGGAGTTAATTACGCGTAGGAAAGGTGTTAGCACCCTACAACGCCCATCCTAAGACGGTACCTTTAATTAAAATACAAATTGAAGTGGTCTCCTTTAAATATTTATTTAAAAAATAAAATAAAATAAATAAATCAAATATAAATAAATAAAACGAAATAAAAAATAAAAAATTAATAAATTAATAAATTAACAATAATAAATAAATAAATAAATAAAGATGACAAAGAAAAACAAAGGAAACAAAAAAGATTTTTTTGTTTTTTTGGGCCGACAAGGATTACTCTTGCTCCTACGTATCTTCATTCATAATGGAGAATCAGGGTCACGTAGTTCTTTATGAAAAAGACTTTTTGAAAACAATTTGTTCGAAGATGTTGATATCACTCTTTTTTAATATTTGAAAATTTTGTATTATTTTTTTAACAATCTTATAGAAAAGCGAAGGTATTAAGTACTAAGTCGACGCGAGCGGTCACACGAGCACTTATATATTTTAAAAGTTAAAAGGGTATTTAAATTATTTATTTGTTATTACTTCCTTTCAAAAAAAACTTTCGAAATAAGACATTGATACCCAAAAAAATTTGACTATTTCATATCCATAATTTATGAAAACATTAGGAAAATAAATAAATAAAAGATTAGGAAATAACGTTTAGGATTAAACATATTATTTTAATATGAAAAATTTTACAACCCCTAACATGAAAAAAAATGGCACAACATATTCATACAATGTCAAAACATGATATCTCTCACTTACTTACGCAACAATGTTCACAACCCAAAATAATCGACAAAACCTTAATTATAAAACTAATGAACCCCAAAAAGCATGACAATAATGTGTTTTTTTATATCAAAAGAAATAGTGAAAACATTAAGTTCAACCAAGATAAAAAAACATCTCGAGAAATACTGCATGACACAATAAAAAAAACTTTGCGAACCTGAATGGGAGATCAGACTTACAATAGCTGCGTTGGAACACTAAGAAGCACGTGGGGGTGGCAATTGAGGGTGAGTGGGTTTTTTTTATGTGCGAGGGTTAAAAGAGAATGTGTGCTTAGAGTGAGAGAGGGCTCTAGATATTTTTGAGAGAGAAAAATTCCTTCTTTTCTTCTTTTTCTAATGGGTTTATATACACAACATTATAAATCTAATGTAATCTCATAATAAAGGTTTGCTTTAACTACAATGAGTTTTAAAAGGAAAGAACTGGTCTTAAAATTATTACAAAATGAGAATCAAATCATATAGAAAACAGAGCACAAAATCAAACGTGATCAGCAAAATTAATTTTAATTAGTAAAAGAGATTTTGTTTTGAATTATATTACTACTTTCTCTATCTGGGAAAAAAAGGTGTCATAAAAATCAGAGCACAAAATCAGAGTAAATAATTCTAAATATTAGTGCATATTCTATTTCTAATTATTAGACTAACTTCTTAATCTGGAGCAGAAACGACAAAGCATAGAATGGGGGTGCGAAAACTAAATTTTAGGCTACCATTAGTTGCAAGAAAAACGGTGTGGGTGTATAGAGTATTTTGGGCTAAAATAGAAACAAAGCCTCAAAAGAAAATACATACAAGATTAAAACAAAGTTTTTTATTTATTTATTTATTTATTATTATTATTATTATCCTGTTATTATTATTATTTAGACAAAGCAAAAAAAAGACCAAAGAGAAAACTTATTTATTTTTTTATACATTTTTTTGAAAAAAACAAATTATTATTATTTATTCTATTATTTATTTAGCCAGATGAAATTGGGTGTTGACAATATCCAAAGTAGACAATTCTCAAAAAATCGGTGGCAAAATGCCTTATATGCCTCGGTTTCTGAGACCCGAAGCCAAAAAAATGGCTAATATTTCAAAAATGCGACTGGGTGTTTGATGTTTGGACTCAGGTGGCAGGAAAACCTGTGCCAAAAACACTTTCTGCCTTGGTTAAAAATTGAACCGAGCCCATAAGATTTATTTAGGGTTCAAATCACGAAAACATTGTTCCTTGTCTTCCTTGCGCCACTCTTGATCTTTTCTCTCTTTGGTCTCTCTTTAATCAGCGTCCACCAGGCTATTCTGGTGCACGCTGCCACTACTCCGACGAGCTTCTACGGTGCCTCGGTCCCAACCACCGTCGCGCAACCACATTCTCCCAAGGGGTTAGTCGAAAATGCAAAAAATGACGTGTTCCCTTTTTTTTTGCGTTTTGTATAATTTTTTTACAATTTGGGTTATTGTTTTATGTTTTGTTGATGTTTTTTATTATTTTTTCATTTCTTATGCTATTTTATACAGTCTCTTGTGTTTTTTATTGTCTTTTGTAGCTATCGAAAACGTGGGCATCGTTGCATTGCATCAGCTTCCATTGTCATTCGTTTATGACGCGCTCCCAGGTTCCTGTTTCTAATATTAGCCTATGATTTTATAGTCTGTTATTTATTGGTTTTATGTTACATATATATATATATATATATATATATATATGTATATATATATATATATGGTTAATTATTTGCTTAAATATGTTGTTTAATTTTTTATAGTGTGAGTTAGCCTTAGTTTCTCGTTTGAGATTCAATACGAAAATTATGTATTGTCCCCGAGTTTTGTTTTTGAAGAAGTTATATTTCTTAAAAAATTAATAGAAGGAGATACAATACTAATAATTTATATGTATTGAATCTTGAATTGTTCGGTTGGACAATTTAAGAAGATTAATCATTTTCTAATAGTTTATTAGTGCATAAAATATTTTAATATACATATCCTAAAATTCATGAATATTTGTCAACAATGTTTTTTATTGATCTTCAAGTGCACATTTGATTGTGGTTAATAATCACTTTCATTTCGTGTATTTTGAAGAACAATGTGAAATGCTTGCAAAATTTCGTGAAATTTAATACGTGTTTTTTAAAATTAATATGTAGCAATAAAATAAAGAAATAGAATATTCTAAATGGGATAAGTCATACCTTGATTACACAAGCGACAAGAGCATTCATTAAAAGATTACTGAAACTGTTCATGCAATTTCAGTATATATACGTATGGATTGAGATTGGATTAATTCACCACGCATCAGTTCTGAGTATAAGAAAGGAGTAGAAGAATTTATACAATTTGCACAACGTTATGAGGGTAGAAGTGATGATGATGTGATGTTTAGATGCCCTTTGAATGGGGAAAAATTGAATGCAACTGAAGTACAGAACATCTTATTTATGATGGTTTCCTTAGAAGTTATACAATATGGACATGGCACGATGAATTAATAGACTTTCCAAATGTTTCCCAAATTAAACATCTTGTCGATTCCACCATGGAAGAGCGACGAGAAGAGCAACTAGAAGAATACAATTTGGAGGACATGATACAAAATGTTGGTGCAGAAGCTTTTGCTCAAGTGCATGTGTATGAGACGATGTCTACTAATGCGAAAACTCTGTTGTGTGTCGGTTAAACTAATTTCACACAATTGTCAATGGTTTCAAGACTTGTGAATTTGAAAGCGACCAATGGGTGGACGAATAAAAGTTTCACAGAATTGTTGGTGCTCTTGAATGAAATGCTTCCCGAGGGAAGTACTCTACCTACTCGAACTTATGACACCAAAAAAGTTCTTTGTCCGATGGGTATAGAGTATAAAAGGATACATGCATGTCCTAATGATTGTATATTATATAGGAAAGAATTTGAAGATTTGAAGAAATGTCCAAAGTATGGGTTATCATGATACAAGCAGAAAAGAAATAGTGAAGATAGTGGTCAAATAGAAAAGGAAGGATTTGCTTTGAAAGTAGTCTGGTACCATCCAATTGTGCCTTGACTTAAGCGTTTGTTTGCAAATCCAAAAGATGCTAAAAACCTTAGATGACATGCAACTGAGAAAAGATGTGATGGACTACTTCGTCATCCAGCTGATTCAATGCAATGGAAAAATATTGATAAGAAATTTCCCAAGTTTAGTAAAAAATGTAGAAATGTTTGATTTGGCTTAGCTATCGATGGAAGAAATCCATTTGGTATTTTAAGTATCGACCATAGTTGTTGACCCGTTATATTATTCATTTACAACTTATCTCTTAGACTGTTCATGAAGATAAAATACATGATGTTGTCTATGATGATATCTGGTCTTAGACAGTCTGAAAATGACATATATGTATAACTCAATCCACTAGTTGAAGACTTGAAGTTTTTGTGGGTTAATGGGGTTGAAGTATTTGATGCTATTAGTTTTGAAACTTTCATGATGCATGTAATGTTATTTTGCACCATTAATGACTTTCCAATGGACATCAAGAGAATGATGAAGCACCAATTCCATTGACTAACCTTCAAATTCATGAAAATGTTAATAAAGTACATCATGTATTTAGGAAAACATCTAAGAAGTCATCTGCATCGAGCCCTTGGAAGAAAAAATCAATATTCTTTGATCTTCCATATTGGTCAAAGTTACAAGTTAAGCATTGCATAGATGTCATGCATGTAAAGAGGAATATGTGTGATAGCTTGACTAGTACATTACTTAACATTCAGGGAAAGACAAAAGATGAAGTAAATGCTCGTTTTTGATTTGGTTGAAATGAAGATCTAAGAAGACTTGGCACCAAGGGAGGTTAGTAAGCGTACTTAGTTGTCCTTGGCATGTTACACTATGTCCAGACAAGAGAAGATAAGGATTTGATTATGTTTAAAGAGTGTCAAGGTACCTCAAGGATACTCTCAAATATTCAGAGTTTAGTGTCCATGCAAGACTTGAAGCTTGTTGGCCTAAAGTCTCACGATTGCCACATCTTAATGCAAAAATTGTAACTTGTAGCTATTCGTAGAATTTTATCCAAAAGTGTTAGATAAACTATAATGCGTTTGAGTGCATATTTCTCTTCAATTTGTAGCAGAGTCATTTATCCTTTCAAGTGAGATGAAGTTCAAGCAGAGATTCTTATCATCTCGTGTCAGCTTGAGATGATTTTCCCTCCATCATTTTTTGACATCATGGTGCCTTTACTTGTTCATTTGGTAAGAGAAATCAAGTTTTGTGGACCAGTATACTTAAGATGGATGTATCACATTGAACGTTACCTGAAGATTTTGAATGAGTGTGTGAAAAATCAATAATCGTCTAGAAGCTTCAATAATCGAAAGGTATATTGCTGAAGAAAGTATCAAGTTTTTTACATATTACATAACAAAAGCAAAACCAATAGGAGTTCCTTAGAAATCATGGTTGAATAGGTGTTCTATAAGTAACAACATCTAAGGTGTGAATGTGGTTAGCAAAGATAGCGAAGAGTTATTGTAAGCACACCTATACATATTAAACAACATAGAAGAGGTGATCCCTTACTTATCTATATAGAAAGCCATTATGAAAGAGAACAAACCAAAACAATAAGAGAAATGGCAATTGATGGAGCATAACAAAAAATTCATCCCTTGGTTTAAATTTGAGGTTTTGAAAGATTCACAATCTTCTAAGACTTTGATGTGGTTAGCGAATGGGTTGAAATTAGATGTCATCTGTTGTACAAGTTATGAAATTAATAATTGCACATTCTATACGAAGTCTTTGGATGATAAAAGCACAATACAAAATAATGGAGTCAGTCTTGAAGCTGAGTCACTACAATTTTATACACCTAAAGATCAAAATCTTGTATTTGGATCAATGACATACTATGCTGTAATACAAGAGATATGAGTGGTTGATTATACCATATTTACTATTCCACTGTTCAAATGTAATTGAGTTGACAATAAGAGTGGTGTCAAAATGGATGAATCAGGAATGACTCTAGTTGGTTTTCGAAAGGTGGGTTATCGAGACAAGCCATTTATCATGGCACAACAAGCATATCAAGTTTTTCATGTTAAAAATTCCGCGTTTGAACATTGGTTTGTCGCTCTTCATGGAAAAAAAATTGATGTTAATGAAAAAAATATGAGTAATCTTAATATTGTTGACATCCATCCATTTAAAAGAATGATAAATGTTGATGAAGTCCCTCTAGTTAATTCGAGAAGATCACGATAAGGGAATATACATATAACCAATCCATAACTTTATGTATGAATTTCATGTTGTAAAAATTTACGTGTTTTGTTAAATAATGTTTTATATATGATTTTATATGTTGGTTATTAAAGTTTTGTGATGTTTTCATTTCACAGATATATGGTTGAACATCATAATTTACCAGAGGATGAAGCACCCACTAAGAGACGCATCAGAGGAACCACTAGGTTGAGACAAAACTTAATTAGAAGAGTTAATGGTCAGAAAACACCTATCGATATTGATGTCAACACTAGTATAGCTACAGGTCCTAATGCAGAAGTCTTCAAAATCTATTTAGGAATGTTGTCACGAGAGAGAATATCAATCCTTACTTCATCTTTTGATCATGTGACTAAAGTGGATTTATTGGTAACTAATATTAATGTTATTGACCTTATAGTTTGATTTTATTGATAATTTGTTAAATATTATTGATGACATGTTCTATATTGCAACTAACATTTGATATTCCAAATGTGGCGATGCTTAAACACAAATGTTTGTATTGGTGGCTGAGAAATTTCGTGAATTTAAGACCAAGTTGACATCTAGGTATGTCTTTGGAGCTAAAAAGAATAAAAATCCATTACCGAAATACACATGGATTGATGATAAGAACTGACATCAATTTCTTAAGCTTCAGACATGTGAGAGATGACATGTATGTTTATTTGAAATCATCAATTTCTCAATTGATAATTGTGTACAATTTGAACTAATTCACAAAGTGGATTTTATATGTTACAGTAAAAGAGAAAAAAGGCTCAAAGTATAAGTGTTCAAAATGAAAACCCACAAATATTGTTTGTGGTGGGTATAGAAAACTTGAAGCTAAATTAATGTTAGAAAAGAAAAAAATCTAGGCCCCCACCTTTTGAGGGTGAAGATCTAGAGCCTTATTCACCTCTAATCTTATCATGAAAAGTGGAAGTTAGTCCTTCTACGCACATCAGGGAGCTACACTTTTGAAATTGCACCAGAAATCTCTGAGAAAATTTTAAAGTATAACTTTTCTTTAAATAGCCTGTTTGTCTTTTATATTGTTTGATTTTCTGTAACCTTTCTTTGTTACATTGTAGGACTCATTGGATGGCCTGAGCACCCTAGACATGCGCGTGGTGCTGGATCAAGAGTCAGCATACGCCAATATTTTAGTTCCTCCTCTTGTCAGTCTTCATCCTGACACGGTGCTGATTATGAAGAAAGACTAATGGAAGAAATCACTAGAAAGGTGAATGAAAAATTTATGCGTCAATTCGAAAGTTATTGCATCTGTCTGCACTTCGATCCTCCACCAGAACTAAAACCTTTTGTGCCTCTCACGGGTAAATTTAACAATTTTTTTCTAGAAGTTATGAATTGAATAAATGATATTTAATCAAATAATTGAATAAAATTAATAAATCATTGACTGTGACAGGTAGAAGCGAAAAAGGGAGTTGTTCAACTCCACCTATACCAAGGGCTGACATGGACGACACTCATCCATGTCAGCTATATATTTGGGATGGTAGAAGGAAGACACTAGTGGCTCATGGAAAAGCATTTGAGGTAGCCACAATTCTTCATGGCATGGAATTATCAGAGGATGAGGTTAAGGTCACGGTAGAGGAGGTTCTTGTGTCGTTTGCTTTAGTTCCTATGCCAACAGATGAGGTATATATTGTGGCACAAGCACTCCAATGTTTCCTTGCCTGGCCTTGACATTTGGTTGATTTTGACCCCACGATACAGACTCTCCAACCCACCATATACTAAATTTTTAAGTTTACATCTTTATTATATTCAACATTAAATTGTATTCCATTAAGTCAAATTGCGTCAATAGGTAAATCCTCAACCAAAGAAGATTCCTCTCTCTTTGGACGATCCTTTTGGTGCATTACTCCAACTTGCTGAAATCATAACTGATAAGCTGATGCACGTTCCTTAGGATTCTAATATTTTTAAGAGAGACCTTGAGATCCCACTATACTTGCATTCGTAAGATGTCTTTCCATCATTATATATAGTTATTTGATTTATTTATCTATTTACTTAAATCAAATCAATTTTATGTTTAGGTATATGTCTGGTGTCACTAAAAATATGGGGCTGAATGACCTATATGGGATAGACTCCCAATTCACTCATGAAGACAACAAGTTTGATGACACCCAAGCATATGTGACCAAATGCTTTCAACAGGGAAAAGAAATTTATTTCGTCCCTTATGTTGTTGTGTAAGTCATATTTGTTAACTTATGAATTTTCATTTTAACACATAATAATCAATTTATTTTCTTCTCAAGCGTCATTGACAACTACTTGTGGTTTCCCTAAGGGAGAACCTTGTTGTGTGGTTTTGCTCTTTACACCGCCCTCCCCCTCAACCATCTTAGACAAGTGATAGATTGGTAAAAACCTAAATCTCAATCTTATGAATATTTTTTGTTATATAAAAGTATCCTAACACATTCCCTTTATCATAGTTCAATTGTTGGACTTAAGATGTTGTTAGGGAGATCAACGACCAAGGCAAAACGTCTTCCATGGTGTTCCCTCCAAGTTTGGTATTGTTATCCATATATTTATAGTTGTTTGATTTTATTTTCTTCCTTAATTAATTGTAATGGTGTTGATATATTGTAGTGTAAAAGACAAAGCGGCTCTTATGAGTGCAGTTACTATGTAATGCAATGGATGACAACCATTATGTGTGCTCGTATTATATCTAGTTGGGAAACGATAATATATATTTGAATTGAAACAAATACTTTGCAACATTGTCTTCCTATATACTAACTGAAGTTAATGTCTTATTTTGCAGACATTCAAGAGTACTGCACCAATTCTCGCGAATTCCATAAAGTTTGGTAGGATAACATGTGCAAAATTTATAATTCAGATGTACACTAGTATTGATTAGGATATTTGTTGTTACAAAAGACTTTTAGATGTATTTCAATTGTGGATGCATTTGGGATTCATAAAATGTATTGTTATTTTCTGTTATGGCTGGTTTGTTGAAAATATGCAAGCTTAAAAATGTGGGAACCAACAAAAACAAAAAAATTATTTAAGAAAAAAATAGCACATATGGCTTCAATTGCTACCCCAACCGAAGTAGTAAGGTAGATATGGCCTCGGGTAAGATCACAACCGACACCAAAAAACATACGATATGGCCTCAGTTGCTACCATAACTGAAGCCAAAAGTTGTTCACAATTTAAAATTAAATTTAAATTTCGCGACTATATGGCTTCAATTCCTATCACAATCAAGGCAGAATGGTGAGTTTCTACTTCAGTTCACACCCGAAGCCAAAGGCCATCCCTTTTTGGCCTTGTCCTAATATGCCTTAGTTTTGGAACTAGGGAAGAATGCCAAAAATAACGGGGGCCAAATCCCCTTCCTGCACTGGTGTCATCACTTTTAAGAACAAGAAACCTATAGGCAACATTGTGTTCAACATAACCTAAGAACATAGACTCAGAGGTTTTAGAACTTATTTTCCTTTTCCTAGGATTAGGTAAGATTACTTTAGCTAGGCACCCCACACACTTAGATATTTAAGATTAGGTTGATAATCTCTCCACAACTCATGGAATTTTACAAGTTTTCTTTTGAAGTATTCTATTATGTAAAAAGCATACAATAAGAAGGGCTTCTCCCCAAAGGTTATCAAGTGCACTAAAATGAATAAGCATGACATTCATCATTTCCTTAAGAGTTCTATTTTTTTCTCTTAGCTACTCCATTAGGCTCAGATGAATATAGGGCGATTACTTCATGGATAATACCTTCTCTAACACCAAAAGTCACTAAATAATACGTATTCACCACCTCTATTTGATCTAATCCTCTTAATTTTCTTATTCAATTGATTTTCTATTTTCGCTTTATAAGTTAAAAACACATTGAAGGCTTCATCCTTAAGTTTGATTAAGTACACTATGGTGTATATAGAATAACCATCTATAAATGTTACAAAATAATTTTTACCACCTTTACACATTTATTCTAAATCAACTAGATCAATATGAATTACCCTAACAATTCAGTTTGACGTTCTATATGATTAAATGTTTCTTTGTTATTTTAGATTCTACACATACATAACATTTACCACTTTGTTTATCATGCATATTAATTAATCTTAGTCCTTGCAATTTCATAACATACGAGAATTCACATGTCCTAATCTACCACGCCACATATCATATGAGTCCACGATATCCCTCCCTTACAAAAAAAAACTACTTTTTGTCATTACAATCTTGTCAGATTCGAATGACACTTTAACCCCAACTTTTCTCAATGGTGCTACAAAAATTAGATTAACTCTGATAGAGGGCATATGCAGCATATGACTCAAAGCTAGAGTCTTCTAAGATGTGAGTGTAACATCCTTAAGGAATATTACTAATATTTAATAAATAAATTCTGAAATAAAACAAAAACCGCATTTAATAGAAAACCATTTCCCAAAAACGCGGGAAATTTGAAACAAATATAGTAACCGTAACATCGTACAAAAGTTCACTATCGTTTTATACAAAAGTTAATAAAGTCCAGCATAACTAAAGTTACATCAAAGTCAAAAACATAAAAATGCTTTCAAAAGCCCAAGTAGCCCATGCTCTTCGTCTCTAACCATCTCCTGGCTCACCTATCAAATCATCTGCTCTCGGATAACAAATTATCCGATCATCGCCATACATACACAGATAGAGTGAGCTATGCACAATAAAATTATAAACAGATATATGAAATAAATATGTTTCCCAATCCAAAATATCATAACTAAAATTCTCATACTTTCCAAATCACCCAACCATGACCTCATAGTCCTTCAAGAGTCATATGCATGAACTAGGTCTTGGGACTTCCCAGTGCTCCCACGAAACTAACTCATTCGTGGTCCAACCATATGAGCCTATCACGCTCATAGTCCTGTCCTACAGACCCCTCGCCTGTAGTAAAAACATCCAAGCCTCACAGCTTGGACCTTAGCACGCACGCAATTACCATACTATGGACTCCTCGCCCAATAGTAGCCGACGGGAACATAATAGTTCATTGCCCATCATGCACCTGACACATGCAATCACCATACTAAGGACTCCTCGCCCATTAGTAGCCGATGGGAACTCAACAAGTTCCATGCCCATCATGTGTCCAACCATCAAGCACATCCCACACCCTTATTGGACTTAGTCCTTCAAGCCCAAACATCACACCACATGCATATACATCCTATACCTAGGATAAAATAGCCAAAGCACACTCACAAGCACATATAACATAGTAACTCGCATAAACTCGCTTAAGCTAGGGACTCTCGCCCAAGCTAAGCCCTCAGCCTCGCTTAGGCTAACTCACCTCACCTAAACGAGCTTAAATCGACAACATCAGCACGTTATCTCGCTTAGGCGAGATCCCCTCGCCTAGGCAAGATCATCTCTCGCCCAAACACCTATTTCAATCTCGCCTGGGCTAAAATACAAGCAAAGCATCACACATGACCACGACATCTCGCTTAGGCGAGGTCGTCTCGCCTGGGCGAGACCCTGGTTCGCTCAAAACCCACAAAACTCCTCGCCTGGACGAGAAGTCGCGCTCAACACGTGCAAACTTCATCACTATCTCGCTTAGGCGAACCTCACTCGCCTGAGCGAGTGTATGTGTCGCTCAAACCCAATCCTCTTCGACTGAGCGAGAAGCTCATGTGGCAACAGGGTTTGCGTCTCTGCTAATCTCGCCTAGGTGAGCCGAGCTCGTCTGAGCGAGAAATGCAGACTTCTACACTGATCACGCACTCAATTCACCCCAACCTTGCCTAATTCCCACCACAAGACATACCAAACAGAATTCGATCATACCAAATCAATTTACACAAATTGCAACAACACATAGGCATAGTATAGACTCCATAAAATTTCACAAATTCCAAGTTTCACACCGTTCCCGCATATGCAATGTATAAATCCACTTTCTTCATGCACTTAACCCAAAACTCAATACACAACAGTACCCAACCCACAACCCCCAAATTCCTTCATGTGCATCACGAATTTCAGTGCATAATTTCATCAAAATCATACAACAACACAAATTTCGGGTTCAACTCCCCTAACCTGAAAGTTTGATTGAAATTAGGAAGAAAAGTGGAATTCCTTGGTTTGCCAATGACGTGCCACAGACCCCCTCTCAGTTCAGCCCTTTACACACCCAAAACATCACCTCACAGCCTCAATTTCGTGCTTCTCTCTATAGCAGTTTACCATAAATGCCAAAACCCTTCCCTTTACCTAAATCTTGGCTTTTATAGGTGCCTTTATGCCAAAACCCTTCCCTTTACCTAATTGTTGGCTTTTATAGGTGCCTTTAGGATGGGTTTTAAAAATAAAACGAATTTGGGCTTGGTGTGGGTTTTAATTCCTCTTCAATGTTAATTATTTGGTGGTTTTTCCCAACCCTCTTGGTTGCCCCATTCTGCTAGGTTCTCTCTACCTTTCCACATTCATACCACAAATAATAGTTAGCAAAAAAATAAAGCTTACTCTATGCCCATCAAGGTTTGAACCCATAACCTTCCACTCATAAGGCCAAAGCACAACCACTATGCCAATTCACATTTTATGATAATAATTATAATCTTATGATTATACTATCACTCACCATTCACAATTTCATCACCAAAACAAAATAATAAATAAACCATACGACACATAATTGGCATAGGACTCGAACCCAAGTCCTCTCACACAATCAAAGTACTCTCAACCACATGAGCTAGCACTTTTCCACATCACATTAAACAATAATTAATGTCATAAAGACGCCTTCTACCCGCATTTATTAATTAATTAATTTTTCCCGGGTCTTACAGTGAGTTTTAGAAGACCCTTTCCTTTTCATAGGACAAGATTTGTCCTAGAATCACTAAGATAAACATGTTTTTATACATCTCTTACACTAGTGTAAGAGTTAAAAGCACTTCTATTTGCACAAATGTGCCTAGTAGCACCAGAGTCTACCACCTACGTGCTCACATTGGTCATCATATTTACTTGTGAAACGACAAAAAATATAGTATCTTCTGCTTTGGTTATAATTACCCTTGGAGGATTGTCATTTCTTGCTCTATGCCTTCACTAAGATGCATGATGGCCTGACTTACCACATATGAAGCAATTAACCTTTTTCTTAAAGATGGGCTTAGAGCTATTGGGATGACAATTTCGAAAATTGTTTTTCCTTTTGTGATCAGGTTTGTTCTTGTACCTTTTTGGAGCATGTTTGTCTTCTAGCACATTTGCCTTTGCAAATAATGTTTTAGCCTTTGTAGTAGCACACTCCTTCCTATTAATATCTTCAATTTTGATGTGTGTAATGAGCTCTTGAAGTATCATCTATTTCTGTCTATTTCAGTTGTTGCTTATAGTCAGTCCAAGATGACGATAATTTCTCAATTAGAAGTTCTAAAACAAACTCATCAGGCAGAAGTATGTTCTCTAGTTTGATATCTTCAAGTGGCTTTTGATATTCGTTGATTTGAATCTTGACGTCTTTATCTCCCAACAGTTGTAATTCCCTATGATGAACCTTTGTCAAACAACGTCTTCAGTAGTATATTTGAGAATCAACAAATCTCAAATTTCTTCTGCTTCTTTATATAAGCAATAAACAAGCACTAAGTAAGGTGTGTTGACATACCTTGTTCGCATGAGTCCACTCTTCATTTGTTTTTCAAGAGTACTAGAGTTGGGTTTTAAGGATGTGAGAGTAGTAGCAATGCCATACATGTCTAAAAGACTAGACACAAGTTCTTGTCAGCACTGGAAGTTATGTCCAAAGAAGACCTCAATGTTTGATACATCCAGAAATGGTTTCGCAAAGACAATTTGTGTTTTAGAAATGTTTTGATTCTGTAAAGTAGAGTTGTTTTTGTTGTTAGACATAACTCCTTAAGATTGTTGTAAAATTGAAAAATCACGAACGAAAGAGCACTTCCTAAGGTGTGTATATTCACTATCCTTAAGGAATTATCTGCGGTGTGTTATGCGAGGCCCCCAAGATACAATAGGAACTTCTCAGATTTTTTGAGAATCTCAAAAACTAGTAAGAAAATCCTCTTTAAAGAGTAATAATATAACTCATACTAACAAAAGAAGAAGAATGAGAAATAATAGAGAGAAGAGAGTCAATAGACTTGAGAAGTTTTGTGTTTTAGGAGAGCACTAGACCACATATTTATAGGTGTGAATGAGGGTTATGATGGGCTAAAAAATTCCATGGTTGGCTTGGATAACTGTAACAACTCCACAATAACCTCACAACGACCAAAAAGATGTTGTAACGTGCTTGGTGAAAATAAAAATAGAAGCAACATGTCATGCAAAAGTTAACAACTAAAATCAAAACTGACGCAAGTGATAAAGGCATTATAATTGCAGCAATGTTCAAATCTTTTGGAATATAACACTTATTTTATAATAGTCCTTTCCATTGTAAAATAATTTTTTAGGACAAAATTTGTTGTTGTTGGGATTAATTGTGACACTTGTTTTCCTCCATCCAATTTATTTTTCTTTTCTTTCCACCTCTTTTTCTGTATAAAAATCCTTCTTTCCCTTCTTCCAATTTTCTTCCCACATACCTCATCTCTTTTAAAATATGATCTCACCTTGCAGTAGTTGAGAGACTAGGGAACCTTTCCATTCGATCGTATTTTCAAACACAATATGTTAGTACGTAATCAAAAAACTTGTTTTCTCTTTTTCCTCATCAATCTTGGTTGGGTCAGTTGAGAAAAGTGATCCCTCAACTTGGTGTAGAATGAACTAAAATATTGTTATGTTTGGATAACTTGCCCTAGGTCCCTAAATTTGGGAAGCATCTTATTGCCTGGTTTTGGAAGTTGGTATGAAGAAAAAAAAATTAGGTAAGGGAAGCTATGATTTTTATAAACCGTAGTATAGATGCCTTGGATACGATGGTGACTGGGTCACTAGATTTTGGTTTCTTTGTAGGGATTATGGTCGGTTGAAAATTTGATCGAGTGTTTGAACCTAAGTGTTGTTTAAGTTTGGTCTGAGAAATGATTGTTTAAAATGTTTTGAATTGGACATTTTTATTAATGAGTTGATCTAGTGACTACATTATGCATGTTAAGTATATATTTTTCTTAAATGGGGTATTGAATATTGTTTAGATAAGTAGAGTAAATTTCTATAACATTCTTTATGATAGATCATGAATTTGGTTTGAGTATAAATATGCATACTTTGAGTTAAGTGGCCAAGGTTAATTTGAATGAGTAAAGGATGATGTTTGAAAAAATCATGATTTTGATTGATCATTTGAATTGTTTAACAATTGTATCATTAAAGTGTTTTTGAAAATATCTTTGAAACAAAATGATTTTCTATTGAGAATGATTTTTCTGATATTTTCACTCAAGAGAGGATTTGCAAAGTGGATATAGAACAAAGATCCACGTCTTAATCTAGGCCATATTTCCCCAAACGAAAATTTTTTTTCTCAAGTAAAAATAGAGCTAAAATTAACCTTACTCTCAAACATATTTTCGCTTAAACAAACATATTTTTTTCTTGCAACCCAATTCCTAAATTTGTCAAATATTTTGCTCAAACGAAGATATTTTTGCTTAAGCTAAAAATAATTGTTAGATTTTTTTTTGTTTTATTTCTTTTTCTCATCTTCCCTATTTGATGGATTGTATTTGAATGAATATTATAAATATAAAATGAATATTAATTTGTATATTCAACTAATTTGTGATTTTATTTAAGTGAAATATGTTGCATGGAAATGATTATTGAGAATGATAAGACTTGAATGAATATTTTGTCATATATCTAGGATGATATAAACATTATTGTTTGATCTATATACTAAGTATTCACACATGTACATTATAACAAATATCTCCTTGCTTCACTAATGATTTAAATTACATAGACTAAGATGTCTGGTAATAACTTACCCTAAGCCTTTCTCTTAGATTTGCTTCTAAATATAAGTCTTGCATTTTAATCAAATGTTAGTATCCGGTAGAACATACTTAATAAGAGTCTTGCAAAAAAGATTAGTTGATATTTCACTTACAGACTATTCATATGTAATCAATGTGGTTGTTGTATGTTGGATTTGGAATCAAAATGAATTTGACTCGTTAATTAAAATGTATATTTTTGTAAAAAAATTTCTTATGATAAAATTTTATTTCAATAGCATGCTCTTGTAACCTATGATGACTATATTACATATATGGCGGGATATAAATACAAGTGTGCGAAACTAATATTTGATTAAAGTTTTATTTATTTAAAAAATTATATTTATATATTTGTATTTAGTGTTTTTTAGATTGTATTTTGAAATATTATATGTTTTATACATATCCTTTACTGAATTATATTATAATTAGTTTTGTTAGAGTGTTATAGGTATTTCCCTATACCAATTACTAATACGTTTTCTAAAAATAATGATATAATTAAATATTTTTTAAGACCACTCCTAATAATACTCTCCATACGAGAGTAAATAAGTAATTAATTCAGGATCTAAAGGTTATATTAGAATGTTACTTAATAATTTTAAAATTAATATTGTTTTAATAGTTGTATCTCTTTTTATAATGGACAATTCTAAAACACATGCATTTTCACCTATTGTGTAAACTTTAACACAATTTATTTATGACATGACAGTAGATCATGTGAGCCAGAAAGTTAGCCCATTCTTGTTTGTAACAAAATTGAATTTCACCATTAACTAATGGAAGCAACAAAATATGGGACGAGATAGATTGACTCACTGGGGAAGTTTTTACTTTTTTTAATAGGCTTTAAGACTTTGACTAAATCTCTATTTTCTTGTTCTTCTATCTCCACGCTCTTTTCTCTATTTCTATTTATTTTTTTAAAAAGTAACTTATTTATTTATTCATTTTCGTATATATTGTTATTTGTAAATATGTAGTCTTTTGTTGCTTCTTAGGTTCCTTCTATAGTGATTGATGATGAAAATATCTTTTTGATTAAATGTTCTGATCTTAATGAGGTGAAGCATGCCGTTTTTTCTCTTAATGTTGACATTGCTCTTGGTCCATATGACTTTGATGGATATTTTCATCACTATTTTTGGGATATTATTGGTATTTATGTTTTAAAGTTGTCAAACAATTCTTTCAGTAGATTTGTATCCTTCTTTATACAAATTTGAATGTTGTTTTCTCTTATTCCTAAAGTTGACGGGGTTAAACATATAACAAATTTTGTCCTATAGTAGTAGCTAATTTCCGTCTTAAAATCATTACAAAAGTTTTGGATGATAGACTTGTTATGATTATTACTAGGATTGTTCCCTTAATCAAAATGGTTTCATTAAAGGGAGAGGTGTTAAAGATTGTATTTGTGTTACTTTTGAAGTTATTAATCTTCTCTCTAAAAAGGACAAGGGTAATAGTATAGCCATTAAGATTGATATAACCAAGGATTTTGATATGATCAGTTGATATTTCTTAATTCATGTGTTACATTGTTTTGGTTTTCATGAAGGCTTTTTGACGTGGATTCTTCATATCTTGTAATATGCTAATCTTTCTATTCAAGTTAATGGTAGTTTGGTTGGTTACTTCATTTATGTTAAAGGGGTTAGATAAAGGGATCCTCTCAATCCTTTGCATTTATGTTTTGCTAAGGAGGTTTTGAATAAAGACGTTTTAGATCTTATTTGTAAGAAGCTTATGCTTCCCATGGTTGGTCCTAGGGGGATGAAATTTCCTTCTCATACTCTCTATGTTGTTAATATATTTATTTTATGTGGAGGGGATACTAAAACCTGACAACATTTCACACTAAAGGGTGAGTCTTGCTAAAAGTTACTTTTACACTACTGATGTGTTTGCTTCTTTTATTAGATCAAGAGGCTTCTCTCTTGTGATAAAGGATCTCTTCCTTTTACATATTTGGGTGTGTCAATATTTGTGAGGGCTCTTAAGGCATGGTTTTTTTCATGGTTTTTTTCATCCTTTGGTTGGTAAGACTTGTAATAAGCTTGCTTATCAGAAAGGAATGTTGTATTGTTTGTAAGATGAAATACTTATGCCTTATATGATCCATTGTTGAAATTAACCATTATCTTTCAAAAGAAACATGATCATGTTTTTATACTTAGTTGTTCTTAACACTTAATCAAAATCATAAGGTGTAGGAATTTTTTTCTAATAGTTGGTATTTCAAAAGTAATAAAAGAAATCATACCTCAAATATATGTGACTAACTAGATCTAACTCAAGAAATAGTAGAGTTATCAAAATGGGTTACAACCTCCGAGCTCACTCAACCCAAGAAAGTGGAATATGTATCTCTTAAATTTACCTCTTGTTTGAGATCTATGGGAAAACAAATCAAAAATAAAAATTAAGACTTTACAAAATGGCAAACTCAAGCTATACAGATCTGGTTTTTACAAAGTATGCACATATTCACAAAAAGAATGGTTAGATCTACTAAATACTTGAACTAAATCCCTAACAACGGCACCAAAAACTTAATGACTATTCCACAACAACCATCTCCCATCAAGTATACTGGTACGTAGTAATATCAACAAGTGTCATATGCACAGGGATTTAGCAAGTATATTGGAAGTTTGATTTTTGGATTTTTGGTTTGTGATAAAGAGTGCAAGTAAAAATACATAATAGTAATTAGATAGATTGAGTGGAGTAGGGGCTATGAATTGATTTCATCTCATCTTCTACTACACCACTGCCATCTTGTTTACTTACTATGAAAATCAATTCATGTATTGGTAGTACTCTTTCTATGTAGATCTAGGTTCATCTATGATACACTAGAACCTAAGGACTTCAAACCCCATGTGATTCCTCAACTCCCGATAGAATAAATCCTTGCTTTAATGTGCAGGACTCTCTCCTCCAGCATCCCTCTAGCTACTTAAATAAGCACTAGTACAAGTATGATGATTGATTAGACCTTGGTTTGATATCAGTCTTTCAAGTCAATCCAAACCAGTGAAATAGGATGAGTCGCCAATTCATCCACACAAGTTGAGACCAGTCTTCCAACTCAAATCAAACTCGTGAAATAAGATGAGTGATCAAGTCATCATTAAGCATAAATCAAACCACAAACAATGGAATGAAAGTAAAGATAAATGCCCAAGAAGTAGAAGTATATAGAATCATAATTGATTACATCAAACTTAGGCATGAAGGAGTTCAACTACTCATAAAATATTACAATAAAATTCCAACAACATCTACACATAAGATTTACAGCCCTCGTGCCTCACAAACCCTATTATATACTACTGCTACGTTTTTCAGCCTCCACTCAATGCCCATAATGAAGACCCAAGGTATTTTTTATAGAAATTTTTGGTTGGTGCTCAGGCACAGGGGTTACTTCACAAGTGGTTTTTCTTCTTAGTTCAATCCCTTGTCCTGGTGCTTAGCATGTTGTAACGTCTTAGCTGGATATGAATAATTTAAATAATTAAAATAATAGGAATTACTAAGACTGCATTTATTCAAACCACTTTCCCAGAATGTGGGAAATTTAAAGTATATTGTAAGCGCCAAAAATTCAAAATCCATAAATTCGTTCAATGTTTGCAAATACCAAAAACTAATTATAAGTAACTGTTACACACATCCAAAATACACAAAAAGGTCCAGAAGTCAATTACACTCCAATTTATATTACCATCCTCACATATTAATCTCTTTAATTTCCTTAATGAAAATATGGCTAATCCTTTAACTCTAATAAAGAAAAATCCATGCTCCTAATAGTTGACAACAACAACATTCCACTATTATAGCATGCATTCTTATATTTCATTACGACACACTTTCTATGTCTCCCAACATTTATATATATTCCCATGATCTACACTTTTAGGTACTTATGCATTCATTCCTAAAAATTAGCACTTAAACTAGGAAAGAATAATTCCGCTTGTCAACTAAGATACAGAACCAGCCACTGCAAAATATCATAACTCTTGCTAACTTACCTAATTTTACCAAAACTACACATGTACTACTTACTCGAGTCAAACTCTCATTCCCAAGCCAAGTTACCCATAATTATTCAACCCTTTTAGTGCATGAAAACCACCATAATACTATTATTCTAGTGTTATCCATTTACTACATGTATAAATTACAAGTACCCCAAAGGAATCCCCCCAGCTCGCGCCCCACACAACCAGCTACCAAATTGTAGGTCATTGGTTGTCATCTAGCAACACATAGCTTGTTGTCAGGTGGTGCTTCAGGTTTTGGGAAACCCAGATTTTCCTACCTGCGAAAACCCTAAGGTTTCCCCCACACACTACGATCTAGTCATTTAGTATCACTATGGACTCTAAATTAGATTTCTAGCAAGCACACATCTTTAATTGAGTCATACAATTACCAAATCACTAAAATTAGAATCTAAATTCTCAGTTGACATTCATTCCCATCCCTTTTTAAGCCCACATGCCCTTATAAGCATCAAATCATCAAAATCACCATTAATAACTAGAAAATTCCAACAATCTCATAAAATCATCGTTCAGATGTACATAGGGAACTTAACAAACACTCGTAATATCACAGAATCCATAAAAAGAGAAGGAACAACCCAGTCCCACGCGAGTCACCCCTAACCTAGACTCTTTTGTTCAATTTGCACATTCCTAACGTTGTTTAGTGATAGCAATCTGTCCCACCTCCTTGGCTCCTACTATTTCCCACTCCAAGGTTCGAATACACAACCACACAATAACCAAGCCAATGCACAACAAATCAACCAATTCATGTTTCGTGATAATTCATACTCATTTTTTATATTATCACGCCTCATGGTTAAGTGTTAGCACTCCAATTTTGGTTATTTTTCCTTTCTAAAACTTTCTTTTTAGTTTAAATATATAATTGTTTGTTTTGAATTAACTAGTTTTCGTTATTTGCTTAGGAAAATTTAGTTTTCATAAAAATGTGATAAAAGTGTTAGTTTTAATATTATTTTTTGTTATTTAGTTTGCCCTTTTTAAACCCTCAATTTTAATAAAAGTTATTTTGCCAGGAAGTCCTTTATTTATGCTAATTTGCATGTGAGCCCTCTAATCCAAATTTCTCTTATTTGTAGATTGGCCCCTAGTGAATCTTTGTAGCTCGAATCAATTTTGCTCCAACATCAAATGCACATTTTACTAAAAGGAGAATCCATCTTGAAGCCTTTAGCGTGAGATCTGATCCAAAAAAGAGAATTTGTTACGAGATGGAGACAAAAGCTGATGTGTGAGATCTGATCCATGAAGAGAGAACGGGGGTGATTTGCATGATGAGATCGTGGTTGATTCATGATGAACGAGTGGAACAAAAGATCAAAGCTGATCAAGGGCGTAGAAAAATTGATGCACGATCTGTGATTCTCTATCGAGAATAAGGAAATGGGTTAGGTGTTTTCATGTTTTTCTTATTTGAATCTTTGGGGGGGTTTATAAGGGTAGAGATTAGGTTTTCTGAAAGGAGGGCCCTAAGGAGAATGCGAGAAAGATAGAAATTTTGAGCTAGGGTTCGAGGTCTTACGCGAGGGAGAGAGAGTGCACTATAAGAGGGGTTTTCCATATTTAATGAGCACAAAATGGCCTTTAGATATTGGATTGTCCCTTAGTGTGTGAGTAGTTCAATTTGGTTTATCACGAGCACAAAGTGGTCAGGATTGCTAAGTGAGCTCCCTTTCACCATTTTAATTTTAGCATTTCTCTTGAACTCTCTTCTGATTTTGAGAATGAAATACAATATTCCAGTTTCAGTTTTTGATTTACCATTGTTTAGTTGTTTGTTTATTATTCCACATGCAATTTTATGTTTTCTGACTTTAAATTTTGTACCATTTTTATTTTTCTTTACTGCGTTCCAATCTTAATTTCAGTTTATGATGTTTAGTTAGTGAGTTGAGCTTGGGTTCAATATATGCACACAATTAGGTTTTCTCTTGGGAACCAAGTGACCCCAAAGATGGCACAAATCTCCAAGATGTCTTCTCGAGTGTAGATGAGCTCATGAGCAAATCATTGTTCTTGCTTTTAGTTTAATTGCTCAATTGATCAAATTTTGTTAAAGCTTTTACTTTGGTTATATATTTCTACACTTTATGGTTCGTTGCTTTGGTTTTGGGTTTTGCTTTCTGCTCATTCACGTATCTTCTACTATTAAATATGTGCATCCAGTGGTGTTTATTTATGCATTCCAATGTGTCACGCTATTTCTGTGTTCACTACGCATACACATTGCTCTCTTCATGTTTTAGTAGTTGATAGAGGTTTTGGTTTTGGGTTTTGCTTTCTGCTCATTCACGTATCTTCTACTATTAAATATGTGCATCCATTGGTGTTTATTTATGCATTCCAATGTGTCATCTGCATTCTGCATTCTAATCATTCAGAAATGTTTGCACTAATTTTCTACCATCATAAGTCTTATTTATTTGTTGCCCAGTGGTGTTAATTTCATCTTCCACTTGCATTGCACAAAATGCTTCATTTCTATATCCAGATAAAACAATTTAAACTAACACCAGAATGGCATACACAGGACTTGAACCCAAGTCCTCTCCACACCACTTAACACACGCAACCACTTAAGCTACCATTGCTTCTTTTCTTAACTCTCTGCATTAATTAACTTAGGGATTCCCGCATTTGCATTAATTAAATAAACATTTATTTATTTAATTTTTCTCAGGTCTTACATAGTGACCTTTCCTTCTTGGAAAGGTTTTCTTGGCTGCTCAGCCTCATGGATTTGGGCTCCAAGTTTTCTTGCAAAGAGGATTTCCTCATGAGGCCCATCTCTATTTTTTGTGCTCAGCTAGAAAGTCAAAATATGTTGTCTTGTCTTTTCTACTTCCATGGCTCAACTCTAGTACTATGGCTCAGTTGCATACTTAATATTTTCTTTTATATTCACTCCAATTCTATATACCTCATTCTGTATCTTAAGTTAAGGATATTTGTTTTATACATAAATAGCATCATTTAATACATGATGAGTGTCAATTTCAAATGGAAAATTTACTTATTCTTGACACTTGTCAAGCCAAAAATGAACCTGGTCCACTAAGAACCCATGGTGAGCTGGTTTGGCTCACCAACCCACCCACAAAATTGATATATTAAATTATATTAAAAAATGAAAACCCTAAATGCCCTTCTCTCTTTAATTGTCTCGCTAAACTAGTATAATTTATCCATTTTTGGCATAACACAAATTAAACAACTTTATACAAATATTTAGAACAAATACAGTTGTGTGAAAATGTATAAAATAAAAATGTAAGATGTAAAATGACACACCGAAGTCACAATTATCAACTTAATGCTTCTTTTTTTTTTTTTTGCTTTTAGTACATTTTCTTTTTGTTGAAGGTAGTTTCTGTAAACCTATGAACCTATAATATTCCTTAACTTTATTTAGATTTTAATCAAAATTATAATTTAGTTTTTTTTAGGATTGAAGGAAAACAATTGTAATTTTTTTTAATTGAGTCAACTTGTTTAACCCACCAACCTATGGTGCGCTAGAACGGGTTCGAATTTTTTAGATTTTCTAATAAGTGAGCCGGGTTAGGTTGACTCACTAACTGATCAACCCGTGGTGGCCCAGACTTGACCGAATGATTCGTTTTGACATCGCTAAGAAATAGTAAGGTTTGTCTGTCCACAAAAATCCCTTTAACTTTTCCTTTTTGTCTTATTGGCATAATGTTGAGCTTAAACATTTTGAGATCCTTTATGTCATGAATTCTTGATATTTATACCTCCTCCTTTAGGAAATTTGAACCTAGAGACTCTTGATTTTTAATGTCATTCTCAAAATCAAAGATTTTACGTTTCTACAAAAGTGAAATATATATTATAACCTAGGTCAATTCAGGAGGACACATATCAATTGTATTTAATGTTCTTCATAAAAACACAAATTTAGGGGTTTTAAGGATTGTAACAAATTGAAAACAAAACTATAACGCAACAGTGATTGAAAATAGAACTAAAATGCAACATAGAGTGAAAAAGAATTAATAAAAAAATAAGGGTTAGTTCATAGATTAAAGAACCAAATGATTCCTTTGACCAGAGTTCTCTAAAAATGCATATCCAAATTCAAATAGTTAATTGATTCAATTAATCGATTAAACTAATTGTACATATCAAATCAAAAGTATCATTCAATGTTATCCATAAATCAAGATTCAATGGATTTCTAATTTAATTTCTAACAAAAATAGCACAAATAATAATTGTGGAAATTTGAAATTAGAGAGAAGAAAAATAAACTCGAAACATTAAATGATCGGTGAAAAACTCAATTTAAATTGGTTGATCTTGACTTGGTGAATTGATCCTAAAAATTAGTTCTCCATACATGAAGAATGAAGAACCAAAATGAAAAGAGAAAACAAAAAAGGTAATTTCGGAAATTAAAAGAAAAAAACAATGAACAAATAGGTTTTGAAATTGAAATAATAAACAATGGTCTCTTCGTCTATATATATTTATAGCATATTTAGGCTGTATATATATTTTCTCTACAACTTAGAAAATACTAACTATACTTAAAACCTCATCATACTAGGAACTATGTTTCAAATTCAAGGTAAATATAACTTTCAACAAGCATTTGATATGAAATAATATTATACTCACAAATCTCTTTATGTAAGATAAATGGTAATTCTTAAAATATCTTGTATAAAAGGTTCAAAAGATAACACATCTCTTGAGGAGATTGTTCAAGGAGTTAAGGTTCCACAACACATAAGATCGTACAAAAGTAGTGTAGAATTTCAAAGTAACTTGGTTCTTGAAATTGGCTAAAAAGAAAGATATGTTGTTTAGCACGTAGTCACATACGAAGAATCTCCGTACAAGTTCCTTCTGTGATGTGGTTTTTCCAATATGAAAAACATGTTACTAATACTTTCTTAAATTTTTCAAACACTAATTTTTCTTTTGTTTAAATATGTAAAAATTCATTAAAACGAGAGATAAATTGATTCAATAAAAATGAGAGACATCAAAGTTTCTAAGTTTTAATCAATTTAATTAATAACAAATATTTTAAAAAAAATAATGTTCCAAGACCGTTGAGATAATATCTATATGATAAATCATTATATTCATTTATTTTAAAATTTGAATTTTTTTTTACGATTTTAATTTTAAAAGACATATCAGAATATTTAAAAAAAATAAAAAGTATTTAAAATGTTTTCAATCTCAATTTTGAAACCATACAAGCGTATAAGTGTATGAAATTAAGATATCAATCGTTATATATCTATCGGAAATGGGTTTAATTATTCTGGTCCCCATTTTAGATATAATCCTATTTTAGTAGGGGTATGTCAATTTGATACTTGTTCTTACTAGAGTATCAATCGCGTCCTAACTTTTGAAAAGTGTTTCAATTAGGTTCCTTTCAAAAACACAATTATTAACGTGGTTAATGACACGCTACGTGTTACCCTCTAGTTTTTTTATTTATTTTTATTTTTTTAATTTTTAATGACATTTTTTTGCCACCACGTGTTAAGTCCTTAGTGTAACATGTGGCAATGTTCGTGTCACGTGTGTCAAATGTTATTGTCTTGGGTTAATAATATACAATAATGTAATGTGTTAAAAAGTCACTCTTAATAAAAGTATTAGTATAACATTCATACGAATAATAAATTTGGTCTCAAATTGGAGAGAAACAATATTGTTTTATTTTGAAAAAAAGAGTAATAATTAACAAAACATGAGTTAATAATATATAATAATATAATATGTTGAAAAGTCATTTTTAATAAAAAAAATATTAGTATAACATTTATACAAATAATAAATTTAGTCTGGAATTGGAGAGAGACATTTTAATATAAAATTTTTACAACTAAATTTTAATATAATATCAGTACTTAATTTTGTTAAAATATGTATACTTAATTAGTTTTAATCTTATAAAAAATGGATTAAAAAATATATTTCAATTATTAAAAAATATTGGGACAAAATTGAACTAAAAACATTTTAGTATGGACTAAATTAAATCACAAAGACATATATGGAGACTAAATTGAAATCAAGACAATGACATTTGACACACATGACATTGTCACTGACATTGTCATGTGTCACACCAGGAACTTGACAAAAACAATTTGCAAAGAAAAACTAAAACTTTGTAAAAAAAATATAAAAAAAAGATCAAGGAGTGACACATGTAACCTCCGATTTAATAGTAACATAATCAAATGGAATATTACACAGAATAATATAAAGGGCCAAGTTGCGGGAGTATAGTGTCACTCCTTATAAATATCCAAGGTAATTAAAGCGAATTACAGAGGCACACCACGATGCCCATAATCAAACTGTGACATCCCATTTTTAATAGATTACACTACTAAATAAAGCATCACAAAGTTATAATAACGAGAAGCACTCAGATGAACATAAAACGTAGGAAATGTAACAAATATAATCATCCAAAAGTGTATTGTGAAAACAAATTTACGCATACCACTATGCCATAAACAACATAAGAGAAAGTTAACAGTTTTACAAAAGACGATGCTCCTCTAGAGCATGAGATTACAAAAAGGCACTTAGGGCCATAGACTGCTCCTGAGAGTCACACAAACAGATTCCCTAAGCTACACCACTGCTACCACCGGGCCTACTCCCAGAATTTCCTCCATCTGCTCCCACTAAGGGTGATCATCACAAAAGAGAAAACACAACAGGAACATAAACAGAAATGCAAGGGTAAGCTAGTGTAATTTAATCTTATCATGATACAACGGACAAGTACTTAAACATTCCTTAACATGCAACACAACAGGCACAGAGCATCATGTTATAGCAAACAAGCAGGACATTATGACTCAATTATCCGGATAATTATACTAAGATCGGATTCACTGGACGCTTGCACTTGTGGTGGCCTCTACTGCTTTGCAGAGCTATTGCCAATGGGTTTCACCCTACCTCACACAAGGTTAGCCCTTAAGCATCTAAGGCCATTATCCTGCCATAGACTAGGGTCTCCCGCTACTCTCACCACTTGGGTCAGTTTGCTCTACATGAGACTCACTGACCCTTTAGAGTTTCGGGATGCGGTCCTTACTTGAATCCATATCTTAATATACACACTACACGCCACCATAAAGTCTCCCCACGAGACTCGTGGAATTACGCCTATCTCACATCAATCTCATGTTTCGTATCTCATAACCACCACTTGTTATCTCAACATTAATTTCTCATGCACATTCTCAACCAACCAAAACAAAATTTCATATATTACTCATGCTAACATACAGATTTCAGTGCATACAACTCATACGACTCATACAACTCATGCAATCACACCATAATCTTGCATGTTCGAGATAAATAGCCACACACAAGGTAAACAGGGATCCAAAACATAAATCTACACTATTCTCGCCTGGGCTAGAAGCCCTCGCCTAAGCTACAACGACTGTCTCGCTTAAGCTAGGCCTTCTCGCCTAGGCGAGACCTAGAACAGTGGCACTCTACGAGCATCTCGCTTGGGCGAGACCAGCTCGCCTGGGCGAGATCACCCTTCGCCCAAAATCAAATCCTTCGCCTGGACGAGGACGCGAGACCCGGGAAAATTAAATAGTTATTTAATTAATTATTTAAATAGGATGGGGTAATGAGAACATTTAAAGTAATAAATGTGAAGAACTATGACGTGGAAAAGTGCTAGCTCATGTGGTTGAGAGTACTTTATTGTGTGTGAGGACTTGGGTTCGAGTCCTATGTGTGTCACTGAGGTGTTATTTAAATTATGCATTTTTGTGTGTTTATATATCGAATGCGTAGGGATGATGATAAATCCTTAAAATTGTAGGAGTCATCATAAAACATATGTTGGTTTAATGGTTTGGCATTGGTTGGTGTGTGCATGGGTATGGGTTCAAACCTTGTTGAGAACCCTAGCAGCCAATGAATAGGTAATTCAGAGGGTTGGACGTAGCATGTGAGGGGGCTTAATTAACCATTAAGCTTTATTTTATTTAAGTTTTTGTTTAGTGGTAAAAAGGGGTAATTAGAGAGGTAGTGAGTAAAGAAAGGGAAGAGAATTAGCAAGATGAGGGATATTGAGACAGGAGTGTGGGCGTTGGGTGGAGAACAGCTGGTGTGGACGCATTGCAGAGAGGAATTGGAGAGGAAGAACGGTGTAAAGGGTGCAAATCAAGAGAGAAGAAGGTTTTTACTTCAAAGCACACTCACCAATTCGAGTTTGGAGCGAGGATAAGAGGTAAGGGGAGTTGCTTTGTGTGTTTTCCTTAGTTATATCTATTACATCGTGTCTCGTGATTAAAATTGCATGTAATCTGTCAGTTTGCGCACTATTTTATCGAAGTTTCTGGGTTTTTCCCAGAAACCGCCTGGCGGTTCAATCCCTACCGTCAGGCGGCACATCAGTGATGAGCATTGTTCTTGTTTTGGCTTGAACCGCCTGGCGGCAATGAATTCCTGCCAAGCGGCGCGACATCGTTCGCGTTTCTTTTGTTGTTTTGATGCTAATTGTACCAGCATTCATGTGGTTTTTATGATTGATGTGAGGGGGTTCTATTTGATGCCTTGTTGGACCAAAATTGATTACCAATTTGGGGAAGGACAAGGTTAAGAGAGGATAGGGGTATGAATCGATTTGGGGGCTACGCATGAGGGTGAAAATAGAGACATTATTATGAATCAAATTGAGAGTAGATAACTAACACGTAGTGCAGGTATGGTTGCACCTTGGTGACTGAAATTAGTAGGAGTGGAAACTGGAAATGGACTGAGCGTGTCATAGGAATGGAGAGTCTCTGCGATTCTGCAGAAAACTGGTGTACCACCCGGCGGCGTGCTGCTTGCCGCCAGGCGATGATGGGGGCAGGTCTGGTTTTGAGTGCTTAAAAGAGGGAGAAAAGAATGGAAGGGAGTAGAAATTGGGCAAGTCATGGTTGTAGACGATTGTTGGTAAAACAGTAAGGGTTAAATACTCTGTAGTATATAATTAAGGAAAATGAATTAAGTGTGAGGATATGCACATGATAGGGTAAGGTTGTAAGAAGGTTAGTTTGGAATAGTAAGGATAAGAGTTTTAATGACAAGTCTCAGGTAAGTGAACCCACTGGTTGGAGTCGCATCGCTGGATTAAGAGATAGTTGGATTAATATTCGGGGTATTACCATGATTGTGTAAAAGGAATTATAAAATTAACTTAGTAGGAAGTGTGGTATTGTGATAGAGCAAGTTGAGTAAAGAATATGGTATGCGAAACTATACTGTGTGGCTTTTATTAAGAGATAAGAGAGCTTACTATATAATGTTGGAAGAAATTGGTGTATAGTAGGTGTGATAGGGAGTTTGGAATGGGGGTTATAGGTACTATAATCCGTCAAGAGGTTGGTTAGGAAACCCAGAGTGAGAGTGGGGTTAACCAAGATTGTCTTGCTACCTTGGAGGGACTAGGGTAGTGTGGGATAAATGGAAAGAGAGATGAAAACATGACTAGTATGGTACTGCCACAGTGCCTGGCGGCTGGACTGGGTGCGCTAGGCGGTAGAAGCCTCAGAAAGGGAGTCTGTAAAGGCTGGCGCCTAGCAGTAAGATGAGATCCGCCAGGCAGACGCGAGACAGCGAGCTTCTGTTGGAGGCCATAGCGCCTGGCGGTGGGACGTGAATCGCCAAGCGGCCTGAACCTGTTTCGCGGATGGTGATTGACATGTGATGATATGAGTGAGGAGGTTCATATCAAGTTACTCTCACGTGGGGATACGAGCGAGGTAGGTTCGTATGTTCCGTGCTCACGTTGAGAGATGCCACGTGCGGGGAGGTACGGGGGCTGGTGGATCACATGTGTTGGACTACGGGCGGGCAGGTCCGTAGAGTAGGACTACGAGCGGGGAGGTTCGTAGAGGCAGGACCATGAGCGGGCAGGTTCGTGTGAGCATCATATTCCCGAGTCCAAGGCTAACCAATTGTATGATTTGAAGACTAATAAGTCTTGGGGTTAAGGTCTTGGCCAAGAATTATATATAATGAATAAGATGGGTATATGATCTATTTGGTGTTTTATATGCTTGTTATTTTATTTTCTCAGCTCACCCTTTCTGTTTGTGTGTGGCGATGATCGTGTAATTCGTTACACGGGAGCAAATGTTGATACAGGTGGTGCTGAGGATGTTCAGATGGCGGAGTGAGGGCTAGCATGGGATTAGAGCTAGAGTCTTGCTCATTTGTATTTCATGTTTTAAATACAAATTTTGGAAACTTGTAACATTTTATGGATTTAATTATGAGATTTGGCGCACTATTCTAATGAATTTAAGTTTTTCCCGCGTTGGGATTGTTATCGAGATGAC
>Ga0214543_1002138_pt1 | contig 38880 bp, 38 predicted proteins | sample CNSS2metaG_FD_160094 | JGI IMG/M metagenome (GOLD analysis project Ga0214543, IMG submission 160094) | Root nodule microbial communities from cowpea collected in UCLA plant growth center, Los Angeles, California, USA - CNSS2 | ecosystem: Host-associated > Plants > Roots > Nodule | place: USA...
AAAAGAATCAAGCTAAATATTTGAGTATAAACAAACATGAGCAAGTCACTCAAGAAAAAATAGGAATGGCACATGGTGGTCCATCCTTTGCATTAAGGCTCAAGACTCACAAGGTCAAATTCTTTCATAAAAGATTGAATCAAGAAATTCTCAAATAAACTCATTTCGCAAATCATAGAAACAATCCACTCATATCAACATGACTTTTATATTTCAAGAATTATGATCATCCCAATTACTAAATCAAATCCCAAAATCCAATGTCAATATGTTTTATTGAAAGTAGGGAAATATTTTTGGTGGATTTCTTATGAGACACATTGTTTAAAAGTTTCACTTAGTAAAAAGTTAATACTTTCATAATTTTCTCAAAAAGAAGTCACAATTTGTTTTTTCTTTTAAAATGAAAACAAAAACAAAAAAATTGAAAAACAAAAAGAAAAATCCTACCTACAGTTTGTCTCCCCCACACTTATTTCAAAAAAAAAATGTCCTTGATGGACTTATTTTAGGGAGGAAACAAAAAATTTTATGACTTTTGGCTCAATCTGACCATATGTCAAAATTTATTTTCTTTAATTTTACAAAGTACAAATCAGCTTGTACCATTTTATTAAAGAAAACAAAAACACATATTTTTGAAATTTTTTTAATATTTTTAAAATTAAAAACAGAAACAAAAAAAAAACATGCATGCAAATTAACTTTTCTATCAACAATGATTTCAAAAGAATTTGAATATAAGCTTTTTACCTGTTGCAACAACCTTTCTTCTTTTTCTACAGCAATGTCAACAAAGATAACCACTGAAAACTTATTTGCATCATTCACATCAACAAACTTGATGTGTGGAGTATGTGGCTTCAACTCAACTTGAGCATCATCAGGTGCATTCAGATGGTTAACTGGATCATCAGTAATCCTTGTAATCTCATCTTGTGAGCAAAAATCCGCACTTGATGTAGTTGAATATGCTGCTTCATCATTAACCAACTCAGTTGCAATAGTAGATGCTTCAGCTGCATCTTCGAATATTGTTGGCTCTTCAACTGCACTTGGTTCCTCTATTGTATTATCCTCACAACTTTGCTCTTGAAAATGATCATTTGTACTCATATCCTCATCAATGGGTACAACTTTATATTCACATTGAGTATCGTCAACATATCCATCAGTAGATATGTTTGTGTTAGAATCTTTAATTTCTTCATCAACTTCATCAACATCCTTAATATGTCCATCAGTAGACATATTACTATGACGATCATTATATCCATCAGTAGATATATCAATGTGATGTGATTCCGCTATTGGTTTTTCAGACTGATTTTGCAAGCTTTGTGTGGCGACATTCATCATCTCTTTTTGATCTATCTGATTCATCTTCATCATTTCAGTCATCATTTTCATCACATCTTCCAAAGTGACCTTTCTCACTGCATCATTCATTAACTGACTCAAATCTTCAGACATTTGTTCAACTCTGATGGCCAACTTCAGAAGCACATCTTTGATTTCATGACAAAGTGCATTAAAATCTGGATTTTCAGGAAATCTCTGATGGGGTTGAGGGGTGGTATTAACAGTTACAAGTAATTCTATGAAGTTGTTCTTACTTGCATCCCTCAACATATCAGACAATATTTGCTTATTTTCGTACCACTCTTGCTCAATATTTCTGCATCTTTGATCAACTCGCAACCTTTCATCCATGGACTCTAATTTCTCTATAACTTCACCCATATCATAACTATAACATCCCTAAGGAATATTACTGATATTAAATAAATAAAATTTCCAATTTAAAATAAATACCGCATTGATTATAACTATTTCCCAAAAACGCGGGAAATTTAAAAAAACTTTAATTGCAGCATAACTCAAATATTCGCAATTACTTTAATACAAAATTTACCAAAGTTCAACATAATTATAAATTACATCAAAATCCTTTAAATGAAAATCCTTTCAAAAGTCCCAGGTAGACCCTGCTCTCCATCTCTAAGTAGCTCCTGGCTCACATGCCACATCATCTGCTCCCAAATAACAAATTATCCGATCATCGCCATACACACACAGATAGGGTGAGCTATGCACAATAACAATATAAATAGATATATAAATTAAATATGTTTCCCCAAATCCCAAAAATACATAATTAAAACCTCATACTTTTCAAATCACCCAACCATGACCTCATAGTCCTTCATGAGTCATATGCATGAACTAGGTCTTGGGACTTCCCTGTGCTCCCCCGAAACTAACTCATTCGTGGTCCAACCCTATGAGCCTATCCCGCTCATAGTCCTGCCCTACAGACTCCTCGCCTGTAGTATAAACATCCAAGTCTCATATTCAGCTCCTTTTGATCAAATAAGTACTTCAGACTTTTGTGGTCGCTAAACACTCAGAATTGAGAGCCGTATAAATAATGCCTCCAAGACTTAAGAGCAAACACTATGGCGGCTAGCTCCAAGTCATGAGTCGGGTAATTCTTCTCATGCACCGTCAATTGACGAGAAGCATATGCCACTTCCCTCTTTTCTTGCATCAATACACACCTCAGACCTTGATATGATGCGTAACAGTACACCTTAAACACCTTCTCGGTATCTGGAATCACTAGCACTAGAGCAGTAGTCAAACATTTCTTCATTTCCTCAAAGCATTCTTCACATTGCTCGGTCCAAGAGAACGGCTAATCGTTTCTTGTCAGCTGTGTCAATGGGTTCACCTTCTTTGAGAACCCCTCCACAAACCTCCGATAGTAACCTGCTAAGCCCAAGAAACTTCGCACCTTCGTCACTGTCTTAGGCCTTTCCCAGTTAAGCATTGTCTCAATCTTAGCCGGGTCTACTGCAATACCCTTAGTTGAGATTACATGTCCAAGAAACTGTACCTCTTCTAGCCAAAATTAACACTTGGACAGCTTCCCATACAACTGGTGGTCTCTAAGTATCTTCAACACTACCCTCAAGTGATCGGCATGTTCCTCCTGTGTCCTCGAGTATATAAGAATGTCATCAATAAAGACAACAACAAACTTGTCCAACCAAGGTCGGAAAATTCTATTCATATAATCCATGAATACTGCTGGTGCATTCATCACTCCAAATGGCATCACCACATATTCATAGTGGTCGTATCGTGACCTGAATGCTGTGTTTTACACATCCTCCGGCCGCACTAGGATTTGGTGGTATCCCGACCTCAAGTCAATTTTAGAGAACACTCCTGCTCCCTTCAACTGATCTAGCAAATCGTCGATGCTTGGCAACGGATATTTGTTTTTAATAGTCAGCTTATTCAGCTGCCTATCATCCACACATAGCCACGAGCTCCCGTCCTTCTTCTTTACTAACAGAACTGGAGCTCCCCAAGGTGAAGCGCTCGGTCGAATGAATTGCTTCTCCAATAACTCCTCAATTTGCTTCTTGAGTTCTGCAAGCTCAGCCGGTGCCATTCTATATGGATCCAAAGACACTGGACCTACAGCAGGAATGAGGTCAATGGTGAAATCAATGTCTCGACTCGGCGGCAACCCTAGCACTTCATCTGGAAACACATCTGCATATTCATTAGCCACCGGTATAGCTTGGATCACCTCCGCCGCACTTTTCCTCTCTGGCTTGGCCACCACCATAAAACACACGACCCCGTCTTATAATGCTTTCGCAGCTTCCCGAGATGATATCAATTCCAACCTTTCATGTTCTGGGAATACCAAACTGCGCCGTCCACAATCAATTATGATGTGATTGATAGAAAACCAATCCATTCCCAATATCACATCCAATCCCTCCAAGGGCAAGCACACCAACTTCACCTTGTATCTGTGACCTGCCACCACCATTGAACACCCAACACAGACTGAACTGGTAGCTACCTGGCCCGAGGAAGGAGTTGAAACAAGCAACTCACACCCCAAGTCACGTGTCACCAGACTCAATCGTCCCACACAAGCATTAGAGATAAAGGAATGAGTTGCGCCAGAATCAAATAAAACTAATACCTCCTGCCCCATAAGTAAACAAGGCTCAAGTATAAGATTACCTGACTGAGTCGCCTCAGTAGATGTCATGGCAAAAACTCTCCCAGTTGCTCGTGCTCGTTCTGCTGGCGAGGCTACTGCTGGTTTCTTCGCACCAGGGCTCTTCTTCTCAAGGTAGTTCTTAGCAAAATGGCCCGGTTTGTTGCAGATGAAGCACTTGTGACGATCACCGGATCCCCCTACTCCACTGGTCAGCTGTGGGCAGTTTCACTTCAAATGAGGTCCGCCACAATTATAGCAAGTGGGACCCCCACACATCTATGGCCGGCTGTACAGCTTCTTCATTTGCCGCGCCTTTACGACATTCTTCTAATGTCTACTCGTCACTGGGCCAGGACTCTTCTCCAAATACACGACACTCTTGGCCTGTTCCCCCAAGACAGGAAATCTCCTCTCTCGTAAAGGAGTCACCACCTTCTTAAGCTCATGTTTGAGTCCTCGCTCAAACTTCAAACACCTCCACTCTTTTGTCATATTCTGTGAAGAGAATCTCGCCAAATGCTCAAATTGGTTCACGTACTCTTGCATTGTCATATCCCCCTGCTGTAGTGTGAGGAACTCTGCCTCCCTGTCTTGTCTAGCGGTATCGGGGAAATATTTCTCCAGGAACCGCGCCCTGAAGCTAGTCCAATCCACCTGTTCATCTCGGGTCTGCATCTGTTGTTGCATTCCCATCCACCAATACTCTGCATCATCATTCAGCAGATAAGTGGCAAAGAGTAGCTTCTGCTCATCAGGGCAATTCATCACTTTAAAAATATTCTCACACTTGCGGAGCCAAGCATCCGCTTCATCCGGAGAGACCTTGCCATTGAACTCCGCCGGTTTGTGGCGCAAGAAGTCCTCCATCGTTGGCACCCTAAATGGTGCAATTGCCGCCCTAGGCTGTGCCGCTACCGATGTTTGCATCGCATCCACCATTCGATGAATGGCCTCTGCGATGTCATCAGCACCACTATTCCTCCTCGCCCAAGCTAAGCCCACAGCCTCGCTTAGGCTAACTCACCTCGCCTCGCCTGAGCGAGCTTAAAACAACAACAACATCAAGTTATCTCGCTTAGGCTAGATCCTCTCGCCTAGGCGAGATCATCTCTCCCCCAAAAACACCTTTCAACTCGCCTGGGTCGAAATACACGCAAAGCACCAAAACATGACCAAGACATCTCGCTTAGGCGAGGCCATCTTGCCTGGGCGAGACCCAAGTTCGCTCAAAACCCACAAAACCCTCGCCTGGACGAGAAGTCACGCTCAACATGTGCAACTCCCTCGCTATCTCGCTTAGGCAAACCTCACTGACCTGAGCGAGAGTCTTTGTCGCTCAAAACCCATCCTCTTCGCCTGAGCGAGACGCTCTAATGGTAATAGGGTATGCGACTCTGCTAATCTCGTCTAGGCGAGCCAAGCTCGCCTGAGCGAGAATTGCAGACTCCTTCACTGATCACGCACTCGACCCACTCCGACTTTGCTCAATTCGCACACCACAACATACCAAACAGAGTTCGATCATACCAAATCAATTTACACAATTTACCACATCGCATTGGCGTAGCATAGACTCCAGAAATTCCCCAAATTCCAAGTTTCCACCCCATTCCCGCAAATACCATGTATAACCCCTCTTTTTCATGCATTTAGTCCAAAATTCAAAACACAGCACTGCCAAATTCACAACCCCCAATTTCCATCACATGCATCACCAATTTCAGCACATAATTCTATCAAAAACATAAAATACACACAACAACACAAATTTTGGGTTCAGCTCCCCTAACCTGGACTTCTTGATTCAATTTGGGGAAAAGAAAATGCTCCTTTGTTGCCGACTCTTTTGTTCCAAAACCCTCTCAATTCAGCCTCCAATTCTCTTCCCTCAACCTCAAAACTCGTGCTCCTCTCAAAAGCCAACTCACAACATTGCCAAAACCCTTCTTTTCCTTTAAAATGGCCTTTTATAAGTGTCCTAATTAAGGGTTTTAAAAATAATACGAGTTTGGGCTTTTAATTCCTCTTCAATGTTACTTATTTGGTAATTTCCCAGCCCCCTTGACTGCCCCATTTTGCTAGGCTTTTCTTTACCCCTTCACATTCATATCACAACTATTAGTTAGCAAAAATAAAGCTTATTCTTTGCCCACCAAGGTTTGAACCCATGACCTTCCACTCATAAGGCCAAAGCACAACCACTATGCCAATTCACATTTGGTGATACACACAAATCAACATAAGTTTACAATACTAATCACATCATCATACATATCTTTAAAATCAATAATAAAACAACAACACATAACTGACATACATAGGACTCCAACCCAAGTCCTCTCATACAATTCAAGTACTCTCAACCACATGAGCTAGCACTTTTCTACGTCACATTAAACAACAATTAATGCCATAAAGGCGCTTCCTACCCGCATTTATTAATTAATTAAATATTTAATTAATTAATTTTCATGGGTCTTACAATAACTTCCCTGTAGGATTGTCCATTGGTTGCTTCAACTTGCTGTGGTGGTACATATTGTTGCTGAAAACTATTTGGAACATATGGTTGTTGAGGTGGACACTCAGAATATGGTTGTTCCTCATATCCCAAAAAAGAGGATCTAGGATATAGATCATTAAGTTGTCGTAAAGTTAACCCACTTATATCAGGTGTAGAAGTAGGTGTGACAATTTGTTGCTGAAAATCACGTGGTTGTTGTGGATAGAAATTGTAATCCATTTGAAAACTACAATGTTGATTACTTTCGTATGAAAAATTATTTTGCATTTTTGAAAGAGGTTTTCTGAAAAGAAATAACTTTAAAGCTTGTTGAGTAGACTTCCAGGAAAGAGAGGTGCGTCTCAATGGACAACTTAAGTACCTTATCTTTCCTTAGCCAAAGTTTTTCCCAACTAGTTCCACAAATTTCCTAACAAAATTCCTCAAACAAAAACTATGCTTAAAAAAATAACTAAATAAAATAAAATAAAATGACTAAAGAAAATAAAAAAAAATGTTAGAATAAAAATTGGGAAAAAAATGTAAGTGATAAACAAAAAAATAAAAATAAAAATAAAAATAAAAATAAAAATAAAAATAAAAATAAAAAATAAAATCAAAAGAATAAAAATAAAAATAAGAACTAAAATGATAAAAATTCTACCCGTGTTCCCTGGCAACGGCGCCAAATTTGATAACACTATCGTTGACGCGTTCAAATTAATACTACTTATCTATAACAACTTCAATATTGTTAAGAAAGTAGTCAACAAAATAGAAAGGGTAAAGTAACCCAAAGTCGTGTCCCAACGAACACGGAATTGATTTTTAACAAGTTAGTTCTTATAAAATCTATACAAAACGGTTAGTCAAATAAAATAATAAAAATATGAGGGACAAAGATAAAAAGATAAAATAAGATATAAACAATAGTAAAGAAAATAGATTGATTCCATTGTTTTTTCGAAATAGATTCATCATCGGTTATCTAAAGAGTATTGCTCAATTAACTATTGTTATAGATTTACAAATTAATCAATGTAAAGTCTTAATTAATTTGTTGGCGTTCTCACTTTTAACCAAAATACAGTCTCAATTAAAAGTGAGAACTTTTAGATTATCCACAATAAATTCAACCAAAGTACAGTCTCAATCAAATTTACTATGCCTAATCATGTCTATTCTTTTATCTCCTTACCAAATAAAAAACTTAATTAATCAAAGTAAAGTCTCAATTAATTGTAGTTAGAGTAAATACCTTTAACCAAAGTAAAGTCTCAATTATTGGTAAAATCTCATTTAATCATATGAAAGTTTCTAAATAAAATCAATGTAAAGTCTCACCAAATAATATTTGTATTAATTTTCTAAATAACCCATTTTTAATCATGTAGTCCAAATTTGCAGAGACATCAAAAAATATCAATATTTACAGTTAAACACCTCTTGTTTGACCAATCTTTGACCAAATTTGAATATTTGACCAGAGTTGACTGTTTGACCAACTTTGACTAGTTTGCTGTGCAATAGCAGACCAACACGTGGCACCTCCTTCTCCCAAATCAGATTTCTCTCTCCTTCCTCAAGGTTTCTGCCGCAGAATGAAGGTAACCTTCTTGTGACAGCTGTTGCGTTTTGAATGCCGGTGAGATGGAAGATGATGACATGGCACCATTTGATTGGCTGAATTTTCAGTTGTTGGATCATGACACATGTCAACATGTGGTTGGAAAAATTTGAAAGTTATGGATTGCCACATGGCATGATCTGAGTATGTTGGGTTTAAGTGGTAGGAGGGATGTAAATAGACATATTAGGAGGTGCAAAATAGGTTTTTGGTGAGACCCATTTAGAAAGAGGGGAGTGTATAAGTAAAAACTAGGGTGCATAAGTGATTTTTCCAGAACTTGCTAAATTCAGACTTATTTAAAGGTGTTCTATAACTTCCGTCAATTTATTTTCTCACCTTGAATGAGCTTAATCTTAACTTCAGCTGCATCAACAAACGTTAAAATATCCAAAAATAATTTATGCAACTAAAATCACTTTTTAAGACATTTTTGTCACATAAGCTCAAATAGCCTAATTGTTAGAATTATCAATTAAATCACTCTTTAAGCACATAAATTCAATTAAATATCCAGAATTAAACACTGAATGAGGGTAAAAATACGCACTCATCAGGTTGTAAATGTTGGCATGAGATTATGTGCATGATAAATATTACTTGATTGATTGAGTGTGATTATTCTGTGGTCAGTGCGTAATTCCATGGGCCTCTAGATGAGACCTCATGGTCGTGCTTCAGTGGTCGGGACATAATTCCATGACCCTTGTTAGTAGGAATTATGGTGGTGCTCCATCTATATAATTTGGTAAGGATTCAAGGTAAGGTTGCATCCTAACACTATAAGGAATCAGTTAGTCTCACTTAGAGCAGACTGACTCTTGTGGTGAGAGTAGTAGGAGCCCTAAAACTCATTAAGGGTTAACCTTGTGTGTGGGAGATTGGGCTTTGTTATAGGGCTTTGGCCTATGTAGTGGTTTATCTTTTAAATTTGACGTGTTTTACTGTTGAACCTTGTATCCTGTTTTGTTTTGGCATCGTGGTGTGCCTCGAATATTGTAAGGAGTAGTGTTTATGCTCTAAGACCGCGTTACTATGTTATCTTGTATGACGTTTCCTTTAATTAGGTTTATTGATTAAATGGGACGTTACAGAATATAAAAAAACTAAAACCTTTTACGCCTTTACATATATATATATATATATATATATATATATATATATATATATATATATATATATATATATATATATAAAATATTTTATTTCTTGCTCTAACCAAGATCGAACTCTCATCCACCTCATTACCAAGAAAATGCATAACCAACAAGCCAATTTGTGTTTCTTGATAATTCTTATGCATCAAGGCTTATATTATCAAGCCCCATGGTTCAACATATTATTGAAATAATAAAACCAATCAATTAACACCCTAATGATATACACAAGATTTGAACCAAAGTTCTTTCATAATAAAGACGTACTCTCAACCACTTAAGCTAGTATTATTCCTTGTCTTCTCTTACCACATTAATTAACTTAGGGATTCCCACTCTCACATTTATTAAATAAATATTTATTTATTTATTTTTCCCGGGTCTTACAAATAAAACACTCTTCATTAGAAAACATGAAAGTGATGTTATACTTGTTCAAGTGTATGTTGATGATATCATGCAAGGAGAGTTTCGTTCAAATAATAACACCATGTGTGAAGAGTTTGTTACAACTATGTAGGGAGAGTTTGAGATGTCCATGATGGGTGAGCTTATCTACTTTCTAGGCTGCAAGTCAAGCAACTCAAGCATGGAACATTTCTAAACCAATCAAAATATTGTTTTGACTTATTGAAAAATTTTAAAAAGGAGGATTGCAAGGAAGTTGCCACCTAAAATTTGCAAAAAAAGGATTCTAAAGTATCTAAAAGGAACAACTAATGTCGGTTTATGGTATCCATGTGATTCTAACATAACTCTTAGTGGTTTTTCAGATTATGACTATGTAGGGTGCAAATTGGATAGGAAAAGCACAAGTGGCACTTGCTACCTACTTGGCTCAAGTATAATATCTTGGAATAACAAAAAGCAAGCATGTGTGGCACTCTCCACTATTAAAGCTGAATACATAGCTGTTGGACATGGATGTGCACAAGTCATATGGTTGAAGCATCAACTCCTGGACTATGGTGTAAAGCTAAGTAAGGTACCTTTGTATTGTGATAATACTAGTGCAATCAACTTAACCTAGAATCCAATACAACATTCTGAAACCAAGCACATTCAGATTAAACATCATTTCATTCAAGATCATGTTCAAAAGGGACATTGTGAAATTCAATTTGTTAAAATTGAAAATCAATTGGCTAATTTGTTCATAGAACCATTAGCAAGAGAATGTGGTTTGATGTGTTTTTAGCATGTTAATCTTATGAATCCATGCATTGATTTATTAAAAAAAGCTAATGTGTGCATAAATTGAAAATTTTCATATTTAGTCTGTTGATTTTTCATTTTTATGCGTTGATTTCACTTAAACAGCCACTATATGCAAAAATCATGATTTGTCAAATTTTTCAGTCTATTGCCTATATAAATCTATGCATTGATTTCACTTAAGTTGTCATTGTATGCAGAAAGCATAGTCTGTCACAATTTTTCATCTTTTGTTTTCAAAATTCTATGTCTTGATTTCACTAAAACTATCCCGGGAATATAAAGTTTAATTTTGTGATTTTTAATCGATTGATTTTTTAAATCTATGTGTTGATTTCACTTAACCAAATTTTGTGTGTAAAGATTTGTGAACTGTTGAATTTTTAGTTGATTGGATTATAAAATCTATATGTTGATTTTCCTTGAACTGCAAATTTTTGAATGAATTAAATTCAAAAGTTGACCCAATCAAAGGAAGCATCTCGTGGTCAAGTATTGTCTGCCCCAACAGCTATGTGTTGCTTTTTCTTATTTGTTTGACCAAAAAACATTTGTGATGTGTCATTCCAATGTGCATGGACTTTACATGATCTGAACTAATTGATCTATTCATTAAAACTCATTGGAAACATCATGATTCATTGAGATACTATAATCAGATGCATTAATCTGGCTTTGGTAACCTAAAAAAAATAAATCTACACCATTTAATCAACTATTTCTGAAATTCAATCTGTTAAATTATAAATACAGCACTTGAAAACTCGCATTTGCATCAACCATCTATTAGAAACAGTGATGGACATCCTGGGTGGAGGAGATGAAGGAAATCCATAGAGAATGATTAGGAGGAGTTGGAATGCAGCGAAATTCGGAAAAGAAGATTTAACTAGCTCTCGTAAATGGAGGATTTGGTGAAGATGAAGAGTAGAAGTGAAGCTATGGTGTGGAAGGTGGCTAGAGGAGATGAATGAGAAGGTTAGCCATGCATGCTCTCAAAATAATAGAAGAGTGAAGTGATCTCAACACAAACATTCTATTAGAAATTTCAAGAGTCATTACAATATCTTAATATTTAGGCTTTTATATTAAAGCAAATACACATAAGCACTCTTAGCCGTTGGATGAGAAAGGCATTCAATCTTGGTTGTGGAAGATGGCTTGGAGAAGGAGCAAGGCTTATTGCCATTGGATGATGCCTTGGAAAAGGAGGAATCATTCCTAGACCTTGGATGCATTGGATCCATGAGGTGTAGGAAGGAATGTGGACTTCCACTTAGTCAACCTTGGACCTTTGGTAGCTCAGTCAAGCCCAATTTTATCAATTCAACTACACATTGTTTGACTTATTATTCTAGAAAACAAGGCCTAAACAATGGGCCAATCTTAATGCTATTCTATTGTTCTTTGATACACTTCTTCAAATCTTCACATCTTCTTTGGCCCATGTGAAGAGTGTGAGAAGCCCATGTGGGTTTGGGCCATCTTGAATGAAGCCCAATTGGATCTTTTTTAGCATGCCCCTTGTTATTGGGCCTTTTAATGGGCTTTGGGATTGAGATGCATGTGGGCCATGGATTGGGCCTTAAGCATGATTTGGGCCTAGGCGTTGGCCCAAGCTATAAGCCTTGTTGGGATCACATCAAACAGCCACACCAACAGTCATCATGCCTCGTTGTCAACAACGTGCTGCCAAATCTGATGAAGAAAATTTCACTCCTCCCACTCCAAGTTCTCCAAATCAAGAACAACATGGGAGGATTGAGGCTTGGTTCAAAGGACATGAGGACAACATTCAAGTGTTCCTCATTGAGATTACTAGGAAGCAAATTAGAATTCCTAAGGTGCTGAGGTAATCATGGCTGAGAATAGAAGGGAATCTTCTCCAACAACTCAAGCATCAAAAGTTGTAGACTAATGAGTTCATATTTATGCCCACATTTACTATTTAATTTTGGGTATCGAATTGAATTTATGTGTTTAAAGGGTGATTTAATTGACAATTATGAAAATTAGGCTATTTGAGCTTATGTGATAAAAATGTCTTAAAAAGTGATTTTTAGTTGCATAAATTATTTCTTGGATATTTTAATGTTTGTTGATGCAGTTGAAGTTAAGATTAAGCTCATTTAAGGTGGGAAAATAAATTGATTGCAATTACAAAACACATTTAAATAAGGCTAAAAATAGTTCCAAATGGGCCACACAAAACCTACGTCTATACCCCTATCTTTGTCTATTTTGACCCCTCTTCCCACTAATACACTAGATGCACTCAGATGCTGCCATGTGGCAATCCTCAACTTTAAAATCTGTTTAATCATGTGTTGCCATGTGTCACTATCCTATCACACTAAGTTGAACCGATGGAACATTACTACATCATCGTCTTCAACCCTAGCCTCTTCTCCCAAAACAGAAACCCGAGGATAGCCACCATCCACCACCATCAGCCATTCATGTTGGCCATCACGTGCTTGAATGAAGAGCTCCACACCACGAGCATCTGGATTGTGGATCTCAAGCAACAACCTGCGATGAAAATCACACCATGTGTGGCCACGGGAAAGCACTATGAAGCCTCCGTAGCCAACGTCGTTCAACCTTGATGCATTCACCCACCACACACACGATGAAATCACTATCCTTGCACTTCACATTGTTGTCACCTGAAAACATGAACCACCGTGCCACTAGAAGTCGCACCACCATGCACCGCGTGAAGCAAAGTCGGCCACGACCAGATATGTACCCACACCACGAGCTTTGAACACCACCATGACATCAACTCAAATTTGCAAATATAGATTCAACTAGTTGTAGAACGAGGCGCAATGCAAGACTTCCATCTTCAGGCACTTACGAATTCTTCACGCTGCTACCAACCATTGAACTAGCAACCTGTGCACCTGCGTTCTTACCACCTGTAGAAAAACACATCAGACCATTGCAAGCACTAGGCATGTCACCGAAGAAAAAGAACGAATCACACTAGATCTTTGTCGGCCATCATCGAATTTGAAGCAACCAGCAATTTCGTGTTCGTTGGGAGACAACTTTGGGTTAGTTTACCCTTTCTATTTTGTTGATTATTGTCTTAACAATATTGAAGTTGTTACAGATAAGTAGTATTAAATTGATCACGTCAATGACTTCGTTATCAAATTTGGCATCGTTGATGGGGAACATGGTTAGAATTTTATCATTATAGTTCTTGTTTTTTATTTTTTTATCATTAACATCTTATTTTTCTCAATTTTTTTTCTTTCTAACATTTAATTTATTTTTTTTAGTTATTTAAATTTTTTAAGTATAATTTTTTATTAAGGAATTATATTGGGAAATTTGTGGAACTATTTGGGGAATACTTTGGCTAAGGAAATATAAGGTATTTAAGTTGTCCAGTGAGACACACCTATCCTTCCTGAACCTCTACTCAACAAGCTTTCAACTTTTTTTTAAAAAAAACATTTTCCAAAATTGGAGAATCATTTTTCATATGAAAATAATCAACATTGTAGTTTTCAAATGGATAACAATTACTACCCACAATAGCCATATATTAAGCTTGGAAGGCTTGGAAGGATGTTGGTTGACTTAGGGCAAGAGGTGTTCAAGTGAGGAAAGGTGAAACTAGTGATGCGCAAGAGTTCAACAAAGTCCAATACTGTGGGCAATGCTTAAGGAACCTTGCTGCTGAGATCAAGCGTTTCCATGTTGGAGGTGTCAAGGTGGATGAAAGGCTTCTTGCTATGATCATCACAAATATCATAGTTCCACGTGGAAGCAACCATTCTTCATTGAATGAGGGAGATTTGATCCTCATGTTTTTTTATCCAACATGATGTGCAAGTGGATTGGATCTTTGTGCTTCGTGATCACATGCTTAAGGCCAAGGGGCTCATGGATTTCAAGCCGCCCTATGTGGTTTTGGTATCCAAGTTCATAAAGTATTTTTGTGTTGATGTAGAAGATGAGTTGGAAGAGTCAACTGGACTTTTGAACCAAACCTCTTATGAAAATCTGAACAAGATGGTCTTTTTACCAAGGTAGGAAATGTGTGGACAGTTCGTGGTATTGTAGCTGGAGGTGAACATGACCATGAAGCTGGCCCAAGTGGAGGAAATCAAGAGGAAAATCCCATTGTTGGACCAATGGACATTATCCCCTACAACACTCTAGAGGATAGAGGCCTTATGTACTCATAGTTTGAGATGATGGTGCTGCATCAAATGCATGAACTCAATGTCTCTCAAGATGGAAATCACACTTTTTGCAATGAGAGGTTCAATGATTTGGATGGCCAAATCCATGACATTCATGATCTCTTGACTTCATTCCAGACCAGAAATAATCCTCAAGATGATTGAGAGTGTTGGCCTTTAGGATCATGCATTGCATTCGTGTGGTTGTGTTACTTTATTATGAGTTCTATCAGTTTTTTAGCCAGTTGATTTCTATTTTAGCCTGTTGAATGTATCAATTTTCTATTTTTCTTCACTATTTTAATTTTTGTTTGTTGTATCGCATGCTATGAGTAATGAAAGACTATCCTTTGTTTGTGATCTTAATTTTTTCACTTTTGTTTGATGAATCCAAAGGGGGAGAAAAATTGGACATCTCATAAACGTAGGACCTAATCTCAGAATTCTCCTCTTCAGCTACTAGGCAAGGGTCTTTCGCCTTAAAGTTTTCTTTTCCTCTTTAATTTCTCATGTAATAGAGTGATTCCACTTAAGTTAAGTGAAATCAACCGGTTGATTTGAAAATCAACCTATTGAATTTAGTAATAGATTAACTATAAAAGTTATATTTTTCGAAAGAGAGCTAAGGAAACCATTTTTTAGCATGAAAACTTTTTGGAATCTACAGAACTCTCTCTCTTTCGTGATCATACAGTGTGCACTATTGAAGATTGATCTTGGATCATTCATGGAGCTTTTGCTTGGTGTTTGAAGCTTTAAGAAAGTGGTTTTGGTAGGCAAGGTTGTGCTACCACTGAGATTTGATCTTTCTTAAGCTTTTAGGTTATGCCTAGTGGTTATCCAACTCTGCAAGAGGTATCTTCTTGTGCTGGTGTGATTCTTGTGTGATTCAAGAGTCATTGTGTGATTCTTTCACTTTTTTACATTCTTGTGTGATATAGCATAATCTAAAGCTTTGATCATGTTTGTATAACTCATTGGAATCAATCTTGTTTGATCCTTCATTTTGTTCCAGGCTTAATTCACAAATTCGCAGTTATGCAATTTTCCTAGTTTTTCAATCGACTATTTTTGTGATTTAATATGTTGATTATATTAGTACTGCATTTGTTTAATGAAATCAATCGGTTATCTTTGTTTTTCATCGATTGAAAATGTCCTGTCCAAGAGTGTTTGCATCCACACTTCATGGTTGATTTGATTCAATTGAAAATTATTTTAGGCCTTTAAAAGTCAACAATTCTTTTTAATTAGCCAATTCAACCCCCAATTCTTTTTTTTCTTACATGAAGCATTTTTACTAATAGAACTTGGTTCCTTTGAAGACTTGCAGAACTAGATAAACCACATATACTTGGGCTTTTTTTTCCTCCTCAGGTCACTGTTGAATATCTTCAAAAATTTTTGGATGCCAAATCTTTTTTGATCAATACGTTTTTTTCAGACCAAAGAAAACCCAAAAGTTTGATTGGCTCACACTCGGCAAGCTAAGTCTATTTTTCTTGTATTTTCTTAAAGTCATAGCATATGGAACATAAAAGAAGGAATGAGGTCATAGTTTTATTTCTTTTCATAGCAAACAAAACATAAAAATAAAGATTTGATTACCATTCCCATGTCATCATTCCATAATGCCTTGTTTAGTAACATTTTTAAGTCCCTTTTCAATTACTTGTAGTTCTTATACTTTAAACAGGTAAGAACTTATTAGCCATTGCAATAGATCAGCCTTTTCTGTTTCCTGTTACATTCACATTTGTTGTTAGAGCACTCTCAGGTGAATATTGGGAGTTTAATGCATTACTTTTGTATCTTCTATGCTTATAAATGCATGGTTACAAATAATTATTTTTGTTGAAGTGTTAGACGACATTGGAAAGGGCCTCAATCCTCGTTTTGATATTATAGAGATTGCTAGACTGTGAGTACCCTATTCATAGTTAACAATGTTTTCAATTCAGTTTAGACATTAAAAAAATGTTTTAATTATATGCTTTGTAGATCTAACATGGCTATCTTTCCTGATCTTGTAGTTATGCTCTGGTGGATTTTTGTAGTGTACATGGTAAAGAATGCACATAAAAACATTGAGTGATTACTTTCAAAATTAAGATTGGTTTCCTTCATTGTAGTAGATCTGGTGGATTAATATATTTGTTATGATGGCCTTTTAGGTTGTTGTTCAAAGGATTCCTAGTGGAAGAAGTAATAGACCATACCAAGTAGGATTTCCATGTGTTCCTCCTCGATTTAACAGGGTTAGAAACACTAGTACAAATCAGTTATGCTTGCATCATAAATTTGTTAAAACATTTGGTTTGGTTCTTAATGTATGCTGGCAAATAACTATAATGTATAATCTCCCTTCATGTTTTTAATGTTTGCCACTTGGTATCAATTCTTTAGGTTAATGTACAAACCTTTGTTGTACAATGACTTTATATGCTTTTTCCAAAACAACGAGCCAATATGCATAATATGTGCAAAGAATATTACAGAAAAGAGAAAAAATATCAGCACAATTTTGAACTTGTTTGATATTAAAATTGTAGAGGTTGTTCTTTGTTCCTGTTGTAAACATTATATGCATAAATTATAGATACCAAAACTCTAAAACTTTTGCCTTTTATAATTTTTCTTTTATATCGGGATTTATGTATTATTAAAAATAAATAAAAAACATACAAACAAAGAGGCAATAACAGGGGGTTTTAAACTACAGGCAATAGTAGGGGTTTCGGAAAACTCCAGGCAATAGTGGGGGTTATGAAAAACCTCGAGTAGTAGCGAGGATTTTGAAAACCCCAAGCAATAGCTGGAGTTTTGGAAACCCCAAGCAGTAGTGGGGGTTTTGAAAACCCAAGGTAGTAGCGAGGGTTATGAAAACCCTGAGCAGTAGTAGGGGTTATGAAAACCCTGAGCAGTAGCAGGGGTTATGAAAACCCTAGGTGAGTTGTGCTTTTCCAAGGGTTGCCAAAAACTCCCAATAATCTGTTAGCCATGCTAGTTCTTCCGAGGAAATTGCAAACCCCTAATAAAGTCATTGGTGGGTGTTAAAACCCCAAAAATGCCAAATATAATCTCCATTAAAAAAATTATTTTTGTAGTGTGTTAATATCTAATTAATAATTGTATAACTTTAAATACACATTATTGCAGGCAAGTGTTTCCGCCACAATAATTTTGGTCATTTGGCCTTGGTTTAAGACCTGAGGCATATCCAGCCGAGGTAAACAATAAAGGCCTTTACTGCCTCGGTTTCGAAGTCAACCAACGCATAATATACCTTAATAAAAATGAATGGCCACCAACATCGTGCTACTATAAGTAGAATATGTGAATGAGCCACCATTGGCGTTAGTAATCGTGTCGCTGGAAAATGTCTCACCAACCACTATGCCCACGCATATGGAAAAAATCATATTAATCACCATTGTAGGTCTGCACCTAAGATGAACCACCACCGTCACGTTTCTTCCACACAAGCAACATATGAAAAACGAAGCAAGTCTAAGTTCATGCACCATACCTTATCATCGCACATCTACAATCAGCCACTACGCATGAACAAGAATGATGCAGTAGCAAACCACCTCTGGCCACTGTAGCTTTACCATTAAACGCAAACCCTAACCCAAGCATGAACGACAACAATGGAGGTGGCACCTCAGCTCCACGCATTCTACAACAGTGAAGAAGGGATATGTGGTCTACAACAATGGAAGAAGGTAACATGCATGGAAGAAGGGAACCTACACGTTCTATAACTGTTGGAGACAAAAAGCAATAACGGAGATGTTGTCGCTGCACCACATGAAGAAGACGCTTCAATAGTGCACAATTCTATTTTTAACCCTAACAAGGCTTATTGCCTTGGTTTATTTTAAATTGAGGCATAAAGAAGTATATACCCCGGTTAAGTAGCACTCGCTACATAAATGTAACCACATATGCCTCGGTTAAAATTAGATCGAGGCCTAAAAGATTATCTACCTTGGTTAAGTGACCACCCGAGCATAAAATTAAAAATAGCGGGAAAACATAAACATTTTGGGACATATATGCCTCGGTTGTCTATAGAACTGAGGCATAAACATGTATATGCTTCGATTGTCTATAGAACTGAGGCATAAACTTCCTCAAATATTACAAAAATGCCACCGCATCTTCATACGCCTCGTTTGCTCTAGAACCGAGCCATATAGGACACTGTAAAATGCACAAACTGCACTAGTGACAGTCTATTAAGAATAAATTGAAGACAATTTGATAATTATACATTTATACTTTTACTGAAATAATTACTAAATAGATATTTACAATGTAATTTTTTTTATAAAAAGATATGCTTTTTGTCGTAAGTTTATAAGGTATAAAAAATATTACATATGAATAAAATAATAAATATAAATAACAAATATATACTTATTTTATATTAGTTATCTATATTGTTAGAGTATTGTTTGTTTCGAAGATCAATAACTTTGTCATAATTTTACCCTTAAATAACATTTGTTGTTTAAGAGAGAAATTATATAAACTACCTAGCTTGATGTCCACTCTATAAGATTTTTTAGTTTTTCAAGAATAAATATCCCAATCTAGAGCAAAAGGGTTAGAGTCACCTAAACCCTAAGTTTTCTTGTATAAAGTGTTAGAAGTTCAAAATTCAAGTCTTAATAGATGTCATTTATAATATCAATTACTGCAAATGACCTCTTAACTAAGAGTGACAATGTGAGCTTGGTGCAGCGGGCTGTTTTGCAGACATGCCAAAAACTCGTGGGACCAACCAAAATATTGAGCTCGTTGGCCTGTAAAAGCCTGTCTCACATAACCACAACCCGTGAGGGCTGGCCTGCCGCCCACGTAAAAAAACTTGCACTTTTGTATATTAGATACTTTCCTTTTGGACTTATTCACTAACGTTGCAAATTCTTATATGAGTGGAAAAGACAAGTGTTATGTATTTTTGAATATGCTAAAACTTGAAAAATACATCGTATATGTCAAAGTACGAATATGAATATGATGAACATGTTGAATTATAAATTTATCATCCAACTTCCACTACTACATATTTTAGTTTTAATAACATTTAAAAAATGTTATTAAAGTCTAAAAAAATGTTGCTATTTGCAAAGGCGACATTTATACACATGTTATGTATAGTGCATGTTACTAAAAGGTTTTAGTAACATTTTTATATATTATTAGTATCATTTTTAAAAATGTTACTAATTAGCATTTTTACTAACACTAGAAAAATGTTGCGAATTTAAATTTTTTGTAACACTTAAAAAATGTTACATATACGTCTTCTAACATTTAAAAAATGTTACCTCTATATTTCCTAACATTTAAATAAATGTTACCAATTGTATTATTTTGTAACAATTAACAAATGTTACATATTGTCTTATTTGTAACATTTTAAAATTGTTAATAGTTTATCTATCTAGAAATAAGAATAGTTCTTAAGACAAAATGATAGATGGTTCCATTCAAGGATACATAAAGTTTGGTTAGTTGTCAAGATTTAACTCAAATCAATGGAATTGAGAATCATGTGAAATTTGAAAAGTCATAAAGTTAAATACTAGCTATGAGAATTTTTAATTTTCAAAATTAAAACAATATCTAGAATTGCGGGATAGAATGAAACCATATCTCAACCTTATCTTTTGTTTTATTTTTCCCTCATCCACAAGTTTGATCTGTAATCAAATTGGCAAGACAGTTTCCTACCAACTCTTCATATTCTATCATCCTTCATTACTTCAATTAATCAATGAGATAATAATTCTCTTGTATTCTCCTAAACTTCAATTAGTATTTAAATCCAATAAATAAAATGAATATTACTAGTAGCATTTAATATGACAATAATGGATATAATAACAAAGAATTATTTACAAATGCACCCTTGCATTAGGTCACAAGAGTATATAGATTCGCCAACCTTAAACCTCCCATCTTTTCTGACATCCAACCTGCTACATTTAGTTTTGCATCCATCCTTTGCAGCTGCAATTCCGTGACCACTTCCTCTTAACCAATTCTGACAATAGACAAAAGCAAAATATAGATATAATAAGTATAGAGGCTTGTCACCTTTTATCATTTTGTGCTCCCATTACATGAAACATTTCACAAATTACATCCATTCTTGTTTTACTCTAGAAAACAAATTGTTTGAAACACTCTTGGTCATAAAATTGGACATCTTGAAACTTGCAACTTCAGCTCCTTTCCCGGCTTGCTGGCCTGCTCAGCAATCTTTGAGAGTTCTCTGTAACTGTTTTTCTCATTGAAAATGCTAGAAGATTTTGGTGGTTGAAGTCCATGCAGGGTCCTCTGAGCATGAGCCCACCGAGCTTCCCTCTCCTCCTAACTTGCAAATATAAAACAGTCATCATTTCATCATGAGTCAGGTGTCTAACTCCGAATTTTTCCTACAAGAACAGTCAAGGGGTGTTATTTGTTTGATCCAAGAAAAAAGACTTGAACCTGTTTCAGTTGAATAATTCTTACAGGGAAGAAATCAGTTTCTCTCATTACCTAGAAAAATATGATAGTCATCAGTGCCAAGTAACTCCCAAGCACAACTCTAGTAGCAAATATTTCTTGCACTTTTCGGCTATCAGGCAAGGAATATATAGCAAACAATGTTAATTTAGAAACAACAAGCACAATAGAAAATGTTTATGAAGAAAACAGATAGCAACCAACCGTATAGTTTTTCATTCTCTGGAAAATAGCCCTACTGGTTAAGACGACACTAATAATAACACTCAATCCAGGTTCTGTCAATACAATATCATAAGCACTTCTCCAGTTGCTTCCTATCTTGCAATTTCTTGACAATTTCGTACTTGTGCTCTGCAGATACAAAAAGGGGTTGGTGAGGACAATGTATAACATTCAAGAGAAGATGTATGTGTTTTCGTATAGAGAGGTTTAACTTATTCTTGACTCTTTCTACTTCTCCTATAAGAATTTGCATCGAAAATTGAACATGTTTACATTCAACAAAAACACAGATAGGAAATAATCCCAGTTATTCCAAGAATCATCACATTGTACCAAAAATGGATTTCCTTACTTCAAAAGGGTATCAATAATGAAGATTTAACAAAGGAATAAATACAAATAGATGGTGAGCAAAGTTGTACTAACAGAATAGGGGATCTACATTTTGAGAGTAACATTTCAAGGGGCCGCTAAGCCTTTTCTTCCACTACTCGGGTAGAGGCAAGTCCCAGGTAAAGGGAGTTGCTGGCTTTCCCTTTCAAGCTTCCCGAGCTTGAAGTAATCGCGTGCCACCAGGACGACGACAAGATTTAGCTCCCAGTCGTGGAGAATAACGTGGGGGTATTGGTCGAGGAGGAAGAGTGTGGCGGTGCCAGAAAGCAAGATTGGAGGGAGTGTGGCGAATGTTTGAGTCCTGAGTTCTAGAGCGAAATTCGTGAGTGTATTCGGTACCTTGGTGAAATGGTCATGGAGGGTGTGATGCGAGAGGAAAATAATTAGAGCGAAAGAAAAACGCTAAAAGAGAAAGAATGAAGTGAAAAGTTAGGATTTGTTGGTTTGTCTTTTAACAAAACAAACGTCGTTCAATTAGTGTCCAAATATATTTTTTGTCGATCAGCTCAATTACAAGATACAAGGTTATAAAATCATGAGATGCTTTTTTTAGTCTAATAACATTTATATGAAAAACGTTATATCGTAACGTTTTAAATGTAACTAAATAATATGTTACTAAAATAAGAAATTCATAACTTGAAAAATGGGTGTGGATCAAAGAGATATTGATAAAAAAAATTAAAATATGAATATGTAGGGTTAATTATAAGACTACTGAACGTTATGTTAAATAATCACATGGTAACATTTAGTTTTATAATGTTTAAGTTTATATATGGTGGAGAGAGTTATAAAATGAAGAAAATGTTACAATAACATTTTTAAAAATTGTTACAATATTACTGTTAATATTAGATACAGTAACGTTTGTAATAAAATGTTATTATAGAATATATTTAGTAACATTTTTACTAAATGTAACCCAACAAATGTTACTAAAACTATAAAATCCTGTAGTGTTCCTAAAGTTTTTACTTAATTTTGTGAAATCGTTAAAGTTTTCCAATTTGTTGAACATTGAAAATTTTATCATAAAATTTTCTTTTTTTAGAAACCATAAAAAGCGAGTCAGCCCGCCGGTCCGTACTTATGCAGAGGGGGGGTCAAATTTTTCAACCCGCACTTTCAATGTGGGGCGGGCTAGCCTGGTCCACATTTTGAATGCTAAGTGTAGGGCGGACCTAAACGGGTTGGGCTCGTCCACATTGCCACCCCTAGTCTTAACAAGTTAAAAGAGAATGATATCATAAATTATTATTATTTTTAACTCAAGCAAACAAAAGTAACATTAAACAAAATCATTTTAACTCGTGCCTTTTCAACATGACTTCAATTCTAAGATAGTTTTAAGGATTTAAATTTGTCCACTCTTATAAATTTTACATTCTCTAACACAAAAGGTCATTATAATGTTTATTATTTTTGGCTTTTGACGTTTGCGAAAATACCGACGTCATATATGGTGACCTTAAAATAAATATGAAAGAAAAAATGACGTTACTTAACGTCGGAAAATAATAGACCGACGTCCCTTAACATCAGTTTGGACCCCACCCAACGTTCAACTCGCGCCATCTGGAGGGGAAAAACTACTGAAATTAATGTTTGTCCTTGCACTGACAGATGTCAAAGGCATTTTGTCAGTGCAAGGATAAACGTCAATTTCAGCAATTTGTTTTAAAAATTTTTGTTGTATTTAAAAATTCCCACACTTGAAAAACAGAGAAATCCTAGGACACTTCACATTATATTCCAGCAACGTGGTAATTTTAACTCATAATGGTAAAGTTGTCTAAACTTTACAATTTTATCTACAATTTTAACTAAAAGTTTCATGAAGAAATTATTCTACAAAGTTTTTAAAATAAAATTCTAATGTTGTTCTAAGGCCTAACTCCATTGTTCCAATAAATATGCTGCCCACTATTGTCTTAGTGTCTGGATAGTGTCATCCAATAGAGGTGATGGATTCTTGAAGCGCTGACAAGATAATACAAATTCATTATGCATGAATATCATTGTTTAAAGTTTGATATGATTTATAATATCTTAAAGATATATACATATATTATTACCTCTATCCACTCATTTTTAGCTACAGCTTGAATGATTGTTCTTATCCAAGACATGACATAATACCCACATTCCCATGAATCTTCTTGCTTGTTACACTAAAGATGACAAAGAACAATCACATATCAAGTTCATAAGTTGACATGCAGAAATTAATAACTTGGTAAATGAATGAGTTAAAACCTTTGGGTATAATACTTTAATTTGTTGTGCTCTAGGCTTACCCACCAGTCTAATGAAATTTTCAAAACATAAAATATAGGTTATTTTTAATAACTAAATACATGATATGAAAAAAAATGTAACACTTTCTCTTGTAACATGTTTTTCAAAGCATTTTTAATCTTCCAATACAATGAACAAAACCATACAATTGTGCATTGATTTGGAATGATGACCAATAGTTTCCAATGAGACCTATCATCAATCACATGTACTTAGTTGAATAATCAACAATAATTCATAAACTATTACAAGCATTAACACCTACCCATCAACGTACGGCGCAATGTAAATCTCTTTGTTTAACTCAACCATCCATGTTTGCAAATACCTTTTCACGTGATCAAGTGTGTTTTCAGAAGGTTTGAATGGTTTGAGGTTCAATGAATCCATACATGGAAGCTCGACCTTGATCCACAAATACTTTATCCATGTACATACAACAAGACAATTAGGTATAAATTAAAAAGTACCAATTCCAAGTTCTAAATGTGGAATACAATAAAAAATCTTACATGCACCATAGTTGTAAAATTGAAATATTGAACATCTTATTTCCCGCAACGATGTCTAGTACATCATTCAGATTGATGTACAATGGGACATGACAATGGAGGCTAAATACTCTTAACTCCAACTTTAGCACTACCAGTCCTCTCTTCAATTTGTGTAATTTTGTTAGCAGCTTCCCCAAAGGTTAATCTTCTGCTTCTGTCATGTCGTCATCTTCACGTATGACACGTTGACGCATGACCTACTACTTTTCAAGACGGGTGGACTGAAATAAATATTTTTGAAGGGTATAAGATCAAAAAGTTTATAAATTGTAAAATTGAACTACTAAGAATATGATGCCATGATACCTTTTATGGGCCAAAGTATGACATCATCAATGCTTTAGGCAAAGCTATAAATGTGCCTAAGGCCTCCCTAATGAATTGGATTTCTGAACTTGGCAAAGGCACTTGAGCATGGGGATCACGAATTTCACCAATCGTCACATGCGCATGCCTAAGGCTTGTGTATGAGACTTTTTCATTTTTTCCTCTAATAATGCATGGCCACCTCGAGAGAGTACATGTGGTGTATCATTAAGCCTTTGCCTTTCTTGGGTTGCTATCCTTTTTCCCTTTCACACACATAACATTACTTAATAACTTTAATTCAAAAATGTGTGACTAATGTCATTATAAACAAATTTCATAAAAAAACCTGCCAATTCTCAAACTCTCTACATGCACGAAAATACATCCAATCCTCCTCAAAGATTGAGTACTCCATATAAGGAGTATCATGTTGTTTGTCTTGAACACATATAGACATGTGAGCCTTGCCTTGCAGTCCCTCCATCTGGTGCCTATGTGAGATAACACTTTCTTCCAAATTCGCTCAGTGTTCGGAGCAATCTCAAAATTTTGTTGTTCAAAACAACAAATAAGTTATGTGTTAAGTAAGATAATAAACAATATAGTTGCTTTTATTAAACATACCAAAACATCTTGCCGTATGAGGTTCTTGTCGACCTCCGCGATGTCATCCCACGAAGCAATCACAATAGGGATTTTTGTTTTGGCCAACATCTTTGTTTACCAAGTCGTCAGTTTGTGAACTCGGCAATCGAGTCACAAATCTACTAGGTCCACTCTTTCCTGGCCTAGATCTCGTCATACCTGAAAAACACATAATTAGAAAATGTTAATAAGAAAATATACTCAATTACCTCTACTATATTACACGAAAAATATAAAATTATAAATGTGAAGATACTAATAAATAAACACCTAGTAAGGTATTTTTTTCTCTCATATGCCTTCATTGTGATCACTTCGAACAACGTGGATGTCATTGGTTACGTCATCAACCTTGTCTTGAATGGTTGTTGATGACAAAGCACCGTCTCAAGTAGATCAAGACAATCTTCATCATGATTTTCATGCATGTTTCTTCCTTCTAATACAATTAACCATTTTTTATTGACTGGATCAATGACATAAAAAATTTGTCTTGCTTGATTGGCCATAATAAATGATTCATCCGTATATAAATTGAAGTTAAGGTCATCTGTCCCCACACTGGAATTGCTATCAACCAATTTACACTTGAAAACTGGCACTGTAAAAGTTACATGGTCAAATTCCCATATTTCTTGTATTATTTCGAAGTAACTCAGGGATGTCGTAATTGGATTTTTGTCCTTAAAATTGGCAAAATGTACAACTTCAACTTGAAGCGTAACCCCACTATTCTGAACTCTACTTTTGTCATCTTCCATCTTTGAATAGAAATAGTAATTGTTTATGTAGTACCCACCATATGCGATCACATCAGTGTTCAGTCCACGAGCTAGCCTCAATTTGTCTCTTAAACCATGATAAGAAAGTTTTGTTATGTTCATTAAGTGCCCATTTTTCACTCATATGTGCGTGTGCAGACTTCATTTCATCAATGTGTTGTGAAATGCAAGGAATCACTTTTACAGTGTTGTTTAATATGTACAAATGGGCTTGATCAACTTCTTTTCTACTAAAACTTTGAATCTTCACTCCTCAAACACCCTTGCCTTCACATTTACCTTCATGTCTACTCTTAGGAACTCCAACTGGTTCATAACTTGGCATATAACTTGAGCATAATTCAATTGTTTCTTCTGCAATGTACCACTCTATAATTGAAGCTTTCGATCGATATTGATTCTTGACATATCCATTTAAGATTTGCATGTATCTCTCAACTGGGTAAATCCATCTCCAGAAAACTGGCTCACATAATTGAATTTCCCTCACTAGATGAACTATCAAATGAACCATGATATCCGAAAAATGAGGGTGGAAAATACATTGACAATTGACACAATAGCCTAGTAGCCTCATTTTCCAAATCATCTAACACTCGATGGTGAATAGATTTCTTGCATATTGCATTAAAGAACATACACAAATGTGTTAGGATACGTCTAACAGAAGGAGGTAAGATGGCTCGAATAGCTATTGGTAACAGTTGTTGCATCAGCACATGACTATCATGAGACTTTAAACCAACTAACTTTAAATCTTGCATAGAAACAAGGCTACTAAGATTTGAAGAGTAACCTTGGGGAACCTTCACACTTCTTAAGCATTGAGAAAAAAATTGCTTCTCTTTTCTAGAAAGAGTGTGACAGGTTGGGCACATGTAGGTGGGTCTTCCAATTGATTGTGTATGTAACTCAGAACAGATGCCCATGTCGACCAAATCTTGTCGTGCTTTTACTCCATCCTTGGTCTTTCATTTACGTTATCACATACATTTTTTTCAACGTGCATCACATCTATACAATGTCGTACCTCAAGTTTACACCAACATGGAAGATTAAAGAAGACTGATTGTTTCTTCGAAATTTTTTTCTTTGTGATCTTCTTCTTTTGATGTTTGCCGAACACAATATCAATGTTTTTCACCTGGTTGTAAACTTCTTCACTATTACAGGGTCTCATCACAACTACATCCTCAAGACTTCCACTAAATGTTTTTTTCATTCTATGGTAAGAATGATTTTGAGGAAGGAATTTTCGATGTTTTGTATACATAGTTTTTTGACCATGTTTCAATTGAATGTAACTTGTGTTTTCTTCACAAAATGAAACATACGAAATGACCTTTAACACTGTAATTGCTCAAGTTTCCATATAATGGGAAATCATTTATGGTGCAAAACAACATTGCACGCAAACATAAAGTTTCTTGATAATATGAATCGTAGACATCAATGACTTCTTCCCATAAAAGTTTCAAATCATCGATCAACGACTTTAGGTACACAACAATGTCATTTCCAAGTTGTCTAGGACTCGATATTATCATAGACAACATCATATATTTTCTCTTCATGCACAACAAAGAAGATAGATTGTAAATCATCAACAAAATTGGTCATGAACTATGTTTTCTACTTAAGTTCCCATAAGGATTCATACCATCTGTAGGAAGTCCAAGTCTTAAGTTTCTTGGCTTTACACCAAAGTCTGGAAATGTTTCATCAATCTTCTTCCATTATGGAGAATTAATTGGGTGTCGAAAAAGATTATCACACTTTCTTCCATCAACGTGCCATTTCAGGTTCTTTGAATCTTCTTTAATGGAAAGCAATCGTTTGAATCTAGGTATTATCGGCAGATACCACTTTCATCAATTTTCTTTTTAAACCGCGATAAACTACATGTTAGACACACCTTTAGTGAAAGAAACACTGGTTCAAATTTTACTTTTTTACTCACCTTATATGCCTCAGTTGTCCAGGAACCGAAGCATATAATAGCACGGTTGCAATTTTGCAATTCTAGGCAACTTTTATGTCTCGATTCAAAGAAAACCCGAAGCAAAAGAGGGTTATAGGCTTCGATTCACTAACAACCGGTGCCAAAAGCTATTATATGCTTTGGTTCCAGAGACCCGAAGCCTAAAACGTGGATAAATATTTCAAAAATGCCACTTGTCGTTAGATCTTTGGCCTCGAGTGGAACTCAACCAGTGCGAAAAAGGGTCATATGCCTCGATTATTTGAACCAAGGCCATATAGTTTCATTAGGGCTCAAAATTCGCAAACCCCTTTTTCTCTTCTTCTCCATGCTCTCTCTGCATTTCTCCTCTCTCTCTCTACAACCTACACCTCCATTATGATGCCACCATAATGCTTCGACCATTGTCACGTCGCCTCTGGTTGTTCGTTGTACCTCTATTTTGTCGCTCTCCATATTTCTCTACAACTCATTCTCTCGTATCTCTCTCTACAATGTACACCTCCACTGTCGCTGCCACCATACTGCTTTGGCCACCGTTGTGTTGCCTCTGTCAGTTCGCTGCACCTCAATTTCGTGGACGGCCATTTAGTGCACTTCCTTCCCCATTTTCTAGCAACTGTTGCGCAACTGTTCCTCCAAGGTAAGTTTCCAACGTGTTTTTGTTTCCTTTTCTATTTTGTATATATTAATTTTTAGTTTTGGTTATTGCGAGTATCGATTTGCATTGGGATTGAAATTGTTTAGAGTGTTTTAAGTAATTTTGTGAGAGAATTGGGTCTCAATTTAAGAGCAATCCGTCTGAAATTTAGAGCATTAAGTTTGAATTTAAGAAAATTGTACAACACTATAATTAAATAGGTAATATATTTTGTTAAGGTTTTCGATTGTTTTTGCTTTTATTTGTTACTTATGACCTTCTCTTGTGTTTTTTATTGTCTCTTGTAGCTCTTGAATGCATTGCATTGCATCATCTTCCATTGTCATTCGCTTTTTACGCTCCCAGGTTCCTAATTCTTATAATTTCCTATGATTTTGTAGTTTGTAATGTAGTAGTTTTATATTTTATATATGTGGTTAATTATTTGTTTAAATATGTTGTTTGCTTTTCTTATAGTGTGAGTTAGTCTTAGTTTCCCGTTTGACATTCAATACGAAAATTATGTATTGTCCCCAAGTTTTCATTCTGAAGAAGCTACATTTTTTTAAAATTAATATAATGGGATACAATATTAATAATTTAAATATATTGAATCTTGAATTGTTCGATTGGACAGTTTAAGAAGATTAATCACTTTCTAGTAGTTTATTAGTGCATATATATATATATATATATATATATATATATATATATATATTTTAAAATACATATCTTAAAATTCATGAATATTTATCAACTGTGTTTTGTATTGATCTTCGGGTGCATATTTGATTATGGTTGATAATCACTTTCATTTCGTGTATCCTGAAGGCCAATGCAAAATGCTGTCAATTTTCGTGAAATTTAAGATATGTATTTTAAAAGTAATATGTACCAATAAAATAAATAAATTGAATCTTATTGAATGGGATAGGGTCACACCTTGATTATGACGTGAGCATTAATTCAAAGATTACTGAAATTATTCATGCAATTTTAGTATATATACATATGGATCGAGATTGGATTATTTTAACATTTGAATATAACCTGTCATTTTAATGCATAACAATGAATTTATTTTCTTCTCAGACGTCATTAGCAGTTACTTCTGGTTTCCCTAAGGGAGAACCTTGCTGTGTGGTTTTGCTCTTTGCACCGTCATCCCCCCAACCATCTTTGACAAGTGATAGATTGGTAAGAAACCTCAATGTCAATCTTATGAATATGACATATTATATAAAAGTATCCTAAATTATTCCTTTTATCATAGTTCAATTGTTGGACATAACATGTTGTTAGGGAGATCAACGACTAAGGCAAAATGTCTTGCATAGTGTTCCCTCCAGGTTTGATATTTCCATCCATATATTTATAATTGTTTGATTTGATTTTCTTCCTTAATTAATTTTAATGTTGTTGATATAATGTAGTGTAATAGACAAACCACTCATATGAGTGCAATTACTATATAATGCAATGGATGACAACCATTGTGCATGCTCGTATTACAACTAATTGAAAAATGGTAATATATATTTGAATTAAAACAAATACTTCGTAATATAATAAAGTTGTCATTCTATAAAACTAACTTAAGTTAATGTCTTATTTCGCAGACATTCAAGAGTCCTATGCCAATTCCTGCGAAGTCCATAAAGTTTGGTTGGATAGCATTTAAAAAATTCATAATTCAGATGTACAATAGTATTAATTAGGATATATGTATTTGGATTGTGGATATTCCAATTATCTTTTAAATGTATTTGGATTATGAATGTTTGATAAAATATTTTTTTTCTGGTTTGTGCTGGTCTCTGAAAAAAACATACAGGTTTAAATGTGAGAATCACAATAAAACAGAAAATGCATTTAAAAAAAACAGTAGAATAGGCCTCAATTCTTACCAAAACCGAAGCAAAAAGGTACTCTATGGCTTCGGTTCTTACCATAACTGAGGCCAAAGGCTCTGCAAATTTTTTAATAAATTAACAATGTTGTGAACCTTTGGCTCCGGTTCACGATTGACCCAAGGCAGAAAAAGGCGTATATGGCTCCAGTTCATCTACAATTGAGGCAGAAAAGCGCCTCTGTGGCCTCGAGTGATAATCGAGGCCAAAAGGCACCCACTTTTGGCCTCGCCCCAACATGCCTTGGTTATAAAACTGAGTCAAAATAACGAAAATAATCAGGGCCAAAAGCCCTTACTGCATTGGTGAAACTCGTCTCTGTATAAAACATTATCATTGGGGCATGCATGTATCTTTTGATATTCCAATCCCATTGGACATAAAATTTTCTTTGCCTCGTAGTTACGGAAAGGTAACATGTTATTTTCTGGAAGCATCTCCTTTAACAACTCTAACAATTCTGTGAAACTTTTATCGGTCCATCCATTCCTTGCTTTTAAATTGGACAATTTCAAAGTTGCAGATAGTCGTGTATTATTAACACATCCTGTGTACAACTCTTCCTCTGAATTAAACATAAGAGAATCAAATAAATGAGCTTTTTCAAAATTTTCTTCCCCAACATCACGTACCATGTCTTCTAAATGATCATTCATCCATTAGTTTGCATAATTTGTTCCTCGTGACGTCGTAGGCTTGTCTAATACTTCTCCATGCCAAGTCCAAAGTGTATAACTCCTCATTATACCAAAGATGAATAGATGATCACACATTGTGCCCAAGTCGTGACGTATTTGATTAAGACAACGAACAAAAGGACAAAAATATGTCCCATTAATAGAGATTGCGTCTCTTAAGCATATTGCAAAAAGTCAGAAACCCCTTTTTCATACTCTTTACTGATGTGACACTCAATCATCCAGCTTTGATCAATACTATTGTTGTAAAAACATCCATTAATCTCAAACTTTTAATTCTCACAAGGTAAAGTCGTACCAATTCGAAAAAAAATATTTTTCATAATTTCCTAACACGTATGTGAAGAAGTCAAACATCACAAATATGACAAAATTTCGACACCATTTCGCATTGGTCTCTGAAGTACATAAATGAAAGAGATAAGTCATGATCATAATCAAGTATGCATTCACAAAAAATACACAAATTGCCTCAATCGAAATTTTATGAAATTTATGGATAAACCTCAATATACACGTTCTAGCCAATTATGAAAAATATTTTTTTCAAACTGTCTCATCCGATGATCAAATCAACAAAAAGGCTCTCAAAAGTCAAATCTCAGATTAGGGAATTAATGAAAGTGTACCTCTTAATTGTTGGGGTCCACGTGTATTTATAGTGTCATTAATTATGTTTGTTATCCTTATGGGTTGGGCCTCCCCTTAGTTGTGTTTAGGCCAATATTCAGATTCTAAATGGGCCTGGGCCAGGCCCAAGTTTTGTTTAGTGTGTCGATACTAGAGGCCTCACCTACAATAGCTTAAGTGTGGAGTTAGCGGCTCTTCATTGAGTATTATCTTTTATAGTAGGGGCTTGGGCCATTATATGATCTTGTTTAATCGGTTACTCGTGTATTGTTTCCATTTGTGGCGCTTTACCTAGGCGGTTTTGGCCGCCTGGTTATCCTAGTGTGCCTAGGTATGGTACATTAGTCCCCCAACCTTTGGGGAGATAAATGTCACGTCAAAGGTTTAGATGTTTACCAGTTCTGGGTGATTAACGAGTCATGTTATTGGTTGCGATGTATGTCTAACATTGTTCTTGAGAATTTTGGCGATGCAGGTTACTGTGACCATGTACCATTTGGTTCGTGTAGTTCTCACGAAGAAACAATTACTTCTTGGTGTGGTACGGTATGGTAGTCCCCCAGTCTTGAAGTGTTAGGAACAATGTTAAGACTGTGCTAGAAGCAACAAAGGTAGGTGAAGTGGTGTCAGATGTCAAGAGTCCCATCAGAGGAATTTGCACAGCCATTTTGAGTCCTACGACGCTTCATCTGATCGATGTTTTGGATGGAAAAAGTTGTAGCGGTTCAGACGCAGGCTATAAATGCAATTAATGAGGAATATTTGTTCCCCTTGGTTCATTTGCAAGAAGTTTGAGAGAAGTGATTTGTGTGCGTGAGATCTATTTGATACGTCTCTCATTTCTGCTGTCATCTTATTATTCCGAAAAGGTATGTCTAGTGTTAGTGGTAGTGTGTCTTCGTTTAGTATGCGTAGAGGGAGTGAACATACAAGGGAAGGGGTGAGTAGCCGGTCAGGGAGTGGAGCTAGTGGTCAGCTGGCAGGTGAGCGGAGGATCCCCTAGGAGGTGACTACGGAGACAAGGGAGGATCCGCCAAAGGAGATAGCGAAGAGTAGCTTGCCGACAAGGGCCAGATATGGGTGGCTGGTCGAGGATGTGCAAACGTAACACTCTTTGTTCAGATGGTCTTGGCTACAGAAGTCTTGGGTCAACTACATTCCTGTTTTTGAGAGAGGTGTCCGGAGGGACATTGCGACCTTGGAGAGAGTCAGCGCCATCGAGTGTGTATGCCACGACCAAGAAGGGGCTTTTGAGGGATTTTTCTACATGTATATGTGTCATTTCTCGTAGTTATATGTGAGGTTGCCTTTTGATGATTTCACAATGGGGGTGTTGCGTTTCCTGAACGTTGCTTCTACTCAGTTGCATCCTAACAAGTGAGCTTATCTGCAAGCTTTCCAGGTATTATGACGATCGTTATATCTGTAGGCGTCTCGGTAATCATTCCTATATTATTATGATACTCGGCCCAAGAGTCCAACTACGTTGCTGTCATTGATTAGCCGACCAGGAATAAGCAGGCTGGAGGCTTTTACATAGTCAATTAAGCATTTTATGGATGCCTTTTTTAAGGTGGTAGTGAAGGAGCCTAGGCATTCCTACTTCTACAATGATTATAGGAGAACTAAGTTCGCATTTAGCTAGACCGACAACCCCTGGCGGTATAAGGATATGAAAAGGGAGAAGTTGTCGCTAGCGGTAGGGAGGTGGTGGAGACCCTGATAAAGTTAACGATAAGATGCCCACTAAGGGCTTTAGTTAGGGTTTATTATTCCATACATCCAATTCTTGATATAGAAGGTATCTTTTTGTGTTTTAAGTGCTATGTTGTGTTTAAGTTAACTAATCGGCATTTGACTACTATTGTAGGTCACATGGCTCGCTTGGTAAGAAGAACTTGAACCTATTCCAAGCTCTTCGCAAAGAGAAGGCGGCGAAGGCAAAAAGTGCTGGGAATACTAAAGTTCCCAATCTTCAAGATCCACTGGTGGAGCTGCACGTTCATGGGGGCTTAAAGAGAAAGATGGAAGTACCCGCTAAGCAAGGTGGGGGTAAACATGTGAAGAGGGTGAGGGCTTCCTTGTTGGGGACGAGATCCTCATTTGGTGTAAATAAGCCCGAGGTCGGGTTGATAGAGTGATGGACGTCCTTGGTGTAGGAGAGGAAGGAAATCCATGGAGAATGATGAGAAGGAGATGGAGTGCAGCGATATTTGGAGAAATAGATGAAAGTAGCTCTCAAAAATGGAGAATTTGGTGAAGATGAAGAGTAGAAGTGGAGCTATGGTATGGAAGGTGGCTAGAGGAGATGAAGGAGAAGGTTAGCCTTGTATGCTCTCAAATTAATAGAAGTGTGGAGTGATCTCAAACACTAGCATCTATTAGTAATTCAAGAGTAACCATTACAATATTTAAGTGGCTCTATTTATAGGCACATGACCGGCCAAATGAAGAGAAAATGAAACAAAGATGAAATGCAAATGTAGCTTGGAGAAGAAGCTTGATTGGAGACCATGTGATGGAGTAGATGAGTCTTGATGATGCCAAGTGGCATATCACACTCTCCTTGCCCAAGTCACACGCACCATGCTTCCATCACATGCTCCTTGCTTAGCTCATGCTTTGCTTGCATCTAAATGGAGAGTCACTCAAGTAATTCTCGGCCAAAGGTAGCAAATTGGGCTCGGCCCAATTGACTCCAAAAAGTGTTCTAACTTTTATTGAAAGCAAAGCTTAAACATTGGCCCAATTTAAATCTAGACTACTTCCTTCATGCATCATCTCATATTTTAGAGATTTCTTTAGCTCATGTGAATAATGTAAAAAGCCCATGATTGATTTGATCATCTTGTGATAGGCTCATGTGAGTCTTTCTCATCATGCTTCTAGTGATTGGGCCTTGATGTGGGCTTGGGCTTTTTGATGCATTTGAGGTTGGGCTTGTTGGGGTCACGTCATAAAGTTTCCAGAGACGACCATCCAGCGCGATATTGATATTAATTTGTCGGAGTCTTTGGCTAACTCTACTAATAACATGGAACCAAATGCCATGGTCAAGTTCATGCTCGAGTTTACTAGTAAGGCCTTCATATTAGGACGTAGGGTGGGAAGCTTGTACCAAAGGGAGCTAAAGGAGGGTAACCGGTCCTATGTGGAGGAGCTAAAGGAGGAGTTGAAGGGTTAGGCTGATAAACATGCTGAAGAGAAAGCTGCCTAGAAGAAAGAAAGGCAAGAATGGATGGAAGAGAAGAAGAGGTTGGGGTCCTAGAGGGTGAGGTGCCTGGAATCTGAAAATAAGCTTAATACGAAGATTGCAGATCTCGAAACCGACTATGATGAATTGATAGAAAAACATGAAGGTTTAAAAAGCGAACTTGAAGAACTAAAGGGCCAGATAATCCAGGAGCATATCAATGGCTTACAGAAGGGGTTAAGGCAAGTTGCCTTCTTCCAAAAGGATATAGATGTATCGAACGTCAAGTTTGACGTAAATAAAGATGTGGTTGGAAGGCAGCTTGTGAACAAAACGGATTCAAGCCTAGAGGAAGAGGCAGAAAAGGTGGCGGATGAAGTTGTGGTGCACACTGAAGAGGTGGCGGCTGTGGGAGGGAACCTGGACAACATATAGACTTAGGCTTTACGGTTTTTTAATATTTGATTTACCTTTTCTCAGCCTAAGTCTCTAATAACTCGTAAAATATTTTTCTTTTCTTTTAATATGATGGATGATTTTGTGTCTATTTGTTGGATGAATGTTTCATATGCTTATCATTTTGTATGATGTCGCTAGGTTATGTTATAGGCGCGCGCTATCGGTTAATCATGTTGTTTTGGTTATTGTTATAGTTGCATGACTTTGGTATGATAAACCATATACTTTATCGATGGGGGTTTTTATCTTTTAGAAATAACTAAGGATTTGGGAGAAGGATAAAATAATTTAATTATGCGACCCAGGCCGCCTATTGGTGGGGAGGCTTTTTAGAAAATCTTAGCGATGGTTAGCGGAATTGTACAACTGTTAACTGAATAATTAGTGTTCGACCCAGGTTGCTTATTTGTGGTAAGTGGTAGGAAACTTAAGAAAATGAACAAAGTGATTAGTGTTCGACCCAGACTGCTTACTTATGGTAAGTCGTGGAGAACATAAGAAAATGAACTAAATAATTAGTGTTCGACCCTGGTTGCTTACTTGTGGTAAGTGGTGGGGAACTTAAGCAAATGAACTCGTACATCTGCTGAATATAGTATAAAGAACCCTTTGTTTTATTCATGAAGTTTGGGGTGCCTCATTAAAAACTCCCTTGTCGAAACCCTCCTTAGAGAAAAAAATTCTAGGTGAGGAAAAAGAGTACACCCAGGGTTACAAGTTGTATTCATTACATTGATCAAGCTAGCTAAAATAAAACTTTAGGTGAGATACATTCTACGTATTCGGTATCTCTTCTCCTGATAATAGCTTGAGTCTGTAGGCGCCTCCTCCTACATCTTCTCGTATTCGATATGGGCCCTCCCAGTTGGCTGAGAACTTGTCGTCCTTTTTCCTTGCATTACTGGTCATTCTCCAAACTAGGTCTCCTTTAATGAATGTTCATGGGCATAGGTTTGAGTTGTATTTCCTTGCCGCTCTTTGCTTTACCGTTATGTTTCGGATTTATGCTTTTTCTCATAACTCAGTTAACAGATATAGGTGGGTACACAGATTATGTTGGTTCTGGTTGGGATCGCATACTTGACGGATTAAAGAAGGTTCACCAATTTCAACTGGTATCATTGCTTCCGTGCTGTAAACCAGACTAAAAGGGGATTCGTTAGTGGCAGATTGGGGGGTGCATCTGTAGGCCCATAGTACTTCCAACAAATCTTGTGGCCAGTGGCCCTTCGCGCCAACTAAACGTTTTCACAGCTCGACCAGTATGACTTTGTTGGTAGCTTCAACTTGCCCATTTGTGGCGGATTTGATGTATTTGATTTCTTGAATCATATAGCATAGAGGACCTTATCGCATTGTTCTTATATGACTGAGTTGTATTCCACAAATATTCTCGACTACTCTAATATTTGATCTCAGGCTTGAAGTTTCCTTGCTCTGAGGAAACTTCGATCATGACACAGATGTGCCTACAAAAGACACTTTGATGTTTAGGTTAGCACTAGTGATTTTAGAGGTTTCAGAGAATATTTAATTGCGTAATGAATGCATAGAACATTGTGTTATTTATACCCTTTTACTTGTGGGTCATACCTGGAATGGGCCTTTGGGTCCCAAATACCTTTTTAGTTGTTCTTAGATCTAGTAAAAATTGGCAAAATAACTAGAAATTTCTAGTAAGCAACTTGTAACTCAATTAGGCTAGGTACTGTGTGATGGACATCCTTGGAGTAGGAGAGGAAGGAAATCCATGGAGAATGATGAGGAGAAGATGGAGTGCAGCGAAAATTGGAGAATTAGAGGAAGGAAGCTCTCGGAAATGGAGAATTTGGTGAAGATGAAGAGTAGAAGTGGAGCTATGGTATGGAAGGTGGCTAGAGGAGATGAAGGAGAAGGTTAGCCATGTATGCTCTCAAATTAATAGAAGTGTGGAGTGATCTCAAACACTAGCATCTATTAGCAATTCAAGAGTAACCATTACAATATTTGAGTGGCTCTATTTATAGGCACATGGCCGGCCAAATGAAGAGAAAATGCAACAAAGATGAAATGCAAATGTAGCTTGGAGAAGAAGCTTGATTGTAGACCATGTGATGTAGTAGATGAGTCTTGATGATGCCAAGTGGCGTATCACACTCTCCTTGCCCAAGTCACACGCGCCATGCTTCCATCACATTCTCCTTGCTTAGTTCATGCTTTGCTTGCATCCAAATGGAGAGTCACTTAAGTCATTCTCGGCCAAAGGTATCACATTGGGCTCGGCCCAATTGATCCCAAAAAGTATTCTAGCTTTTATTGAAAGCAAAGCCTAAACAATGGCCCAATTTAAATCTAGACTACTTCCTTCATGCATCATCTCATATTTTAGAGATTTCATTAGCCCATGTGAATAATGTAAAAAGCCCATGATTGACTTGATCATCATGGGCTTGTTGATGCATTTGAGGTCACATCATCCCCCTCCTTGAAGAGGATTTGCCCTCAAATCTTGGTGGTCACCCTCTTCATCAAAAATACCTGCAAAAGGTACCAAATCAGTAATGTTGAAAGTAGGATGCACACCATATTCCGGAGGAAGATCCAATTGATAAGCATTATTATTGATCTTCTTGATGATTTGGAATGGACCATCACCTCGGGGACTAAGTTTGGATTTTCTTATATTAGGAAATCTTTCCTTCCTTAAGTGCAACCAAACTAAATCTCCTTCATTAAAAGACCGAACTCTCTTGCCCTTGTTTTTAGAATGAGCAATCTTTTCAACATGGGCTTGAATTTGGTGTTTAACCTTCTCATGAAAATCTTTTATGAACTTGGACTTAGAAACCCCTTCTTTATGAACAAAATCAAAAGAAGTTGGAAGAGGTAATAAGTCCAATGGTGTGAGAGGGT
>Ga0214543_1002145_pt1 | contig 38810 bp, 30 predicted proteins | sample CNSS2metaG_FD_160094 | JGI IMG/M metagenome (GOLD analysis project Ga0214543, IMG submission 160094) | Root nodule microbial communities from cowpea collected in UCLA plant growth center, Los Angeles, California, USA - CNSS2 | ecosystem: Host-associated > Plants > Roots > Nodule | place: USA...
TATATCCTTCTAGTTGATCGTAGTTGACGAAGGATTAATTATATTTTAAAAGATTAACCTAGATTTTTCATAGAGCACTTTAAATACATCTTATATACTTATATTTTTTTTATACTTTTTTTTTATCAATTTTGTAATGTTTTAATCAGTAAGATGGTCCTACTGGAGGTTATATATCTTATAAAATTTAAATTACTACTTTGTTAATTGTTAAAATATATAAATTTTATTTTTGAAGCATAAAATAATTTTATTTGACTTTTAGTCCTAAACAATTTAAAATAAGTATTCTTAGTGTCTAATATTCATATTCAAATAAATAATTAATATCATATACTATTAGGGATGAAAAGTGGTAATTTTTAGTTTTACATAAACCAACAATAAATAGAAACTTAAGAACTGAAATTAAAACTCTCTTACTAAAAATATATATTCAACCCTAAATAATAATAATAATATAAATAATAAATTTAAAAGAATTAATTACAGTAATAGTTGACTTTCATATGTATGAATTTTAAAAGCTTTAATTATATATATATATATATATATATATATATATATATATATATTAGTTTATGATTATTAAAACTTTGTAATAGTTATAATTAATGTAATTGATTTAATTCTTTACCAAATTTGAAACTAAACGAAATTTATATATTACTTATATAATTCATCATTTAAATTTAGATAAATATCACTAAATTTCTTATTTTAAATTACCACTATTATACAAAATATATTTAAGTAAAAGCCAAGCCTATACTTATATATAATATTTCATTCATCGTTATTAATTGAAATAAAATATTATAAATTATTTTTAATTTTTACCAAAGATATCATTACTATTTAATATACTTTATCTTAGAATATATTTTAAAGCAATTAATATTCAATGTTATTATAATATTATTTATATATCTTTAAAGCAGTCAAGCTTTGAATACAATGAATTATTAAATCCGAAATATAGTCTTATTTCAATCTAACTATTTAAGAAAATAGTAACTATTATCGCTATAGCTTTTATACCAATTTCTAAGATTTGAATGAAATTAAATCATATAGATTTATTAATTTATTTTACGTTAAGCATTATTTATAATGTAAATAAATATCAATGAAGTCCTTTTTGTAATTATTGATTGTTTGAAAAATATATTTAATAACTATATAACAAATTATAAATTGTGTATTATGTATAAATGATATTTTTAACTTCTACATCCTTAATTAATCATTATTTTTCTAGAATATTTTAAAATATAATTTTATACAAATAAAAAATGGATACAAGTATTCATGTATTATTCAACTCATATTTAAATACTTATGTACCTGTAACACATTTAAGAATTTAATTTAATAAAACATTAAATATTTTTTAAAAAATAAGTATTTGTAAGAAAAAAAAACTGATAGTACTATTATATTATTATTATTATTATTATTATTATTATAGTATTTAGGACGTGAATAAAATTTAATTTAGAAAAATATATTAACAAAATAATATATTATTATTTTTAATTGTCAATTTAAAAATTTGAATAGTAAATAGAATGTTATGACTTAATATTAATATAATCAAAATCTGATGTTAATCACCTTGTAAATAATTCATTATGTATTTTTATTTTTATTTTTAGTTTTAATTGATAATATTATTGTTTGTATGCAATAGAGATACTTCATGCTTGGACTGGTTTTAATATTAATTATTTAATATTATTTATTAATTTTAAATGTGAAAGATTAAATATGTAAATAAAGAAATAGACATATATATTTTAATAATACTTATCGAGACCAATTTAGAGATTAATATTTTTTCTATATTGAGTCACTTTAGTTTAAATATAATTATTCACTGCACTATTTACAGGATATGATCATTGGATTAGTTTCTGCATAACATGTTCACTGTTATATAATTGATAAATGAATTTATTTCTATATAAAGACAACTAAACTAATTGTTGTGAATCATAATATAAATTGATTTGCAATAAGTTACATAAATTTTAGTGCTTACTAAAATTATATTTAAATTATTTTCTAATTAAATTAATTAATGACTAAATTACACCTAAATTTTAGTTACTTGTTAAAATTACATTTTAAACTAGTTTTTAATTGAATTAATGACTAAATTACATGAGGATGATTTTAAATTAGTTTTTAATTGAATTGATGAGCTAATCTAAAAAGAAATAATATTAAACAATATATACATATAACACATGTCTATCATAGTATACTATTGACATAACAGTTGGGACAAATTACAACTAAAAAGAATAAAATTTTCAATCGTACCTCAATGAACCGTGTAATTTGTCATACTCAAATACCTTCCGGAAATTTTATAATAAGCATAGTCAACTTCTCATCACTTTTATTATATTGAAGTGATTATTTGAATCCACTATATGTAATTAGATCATAACTAAAATATAGGATATTTCTTTTTCTTAAAGAGTTTCATATTTAATGTTAGCATCTTTTGAGCTGAACGACATCTTCGTATCGTCAACAAATATCCAGTGAAGAATAATGACAAGAATCACATGAAAGAGCATTATATCAAAAGTCATTACAAAATAGAGCAGCTAGAGTTGAATCATATGATTGTAAACCTGTAATAAAGATTTTACAAAACCATTCTTCACAAATATTATATCAAACATAAATCTTTTACATTAATAATATATTTATAAATATATATAATTAATCTAATATATAAATAAATAACATCATCACCCCCGATTGCTAGCCACTAGTCAAGTTTTTTTTAGGGTGGTTAATTATTTTTTGAGCCACATGTTAGAAAGTGAATTTTAAGCTTAACTTAATTCTACAAAATATATTTATAAAGTAAGGTTTGTACCGATTTATATACTATAAAATTGTCTTATTTCCAGTCGATGTATGTGCGACTTTCAACACACGTCCCCTCACGTCAAGGTATATATATATCTCGTGTGTGAGACTAGATATTAATGGATGGTCCAATAGTGGTTCGATAGCGGATGAAATTATATATCCAACAAACACAAATCTCACTAGAATAAACTTTAACTATGACTTTGATACCATATTACGAAATAAACTTTAAATCTAACTCAACTCTACAAAATCGACTTGTAACACTTATATTATAAAAATCGGGTGGAACTTCACACCATCTCCATTCGTTTTCTAAGGTTTTAGATATGCTTTACAAATACAAAATATGTTTTAAAACGCACTTGGGGTTGAGATGTTAACATAAAAGCGGAGGAAATGGAGTTAAATAAATATATATAATTATAATTAATCTAATATATAACTATCTAACATCATCACCACCGGCTACTAGCCACCGGTCAAGATTTTTTAGGATGGTCAATTGGTTTTTTAACTATATGTTAGAAAGTAAATTTTAAATATAATTTAATTTTACAAAATTGATTTATATTGTAAAATTTGTACTACTTATATATTATAAAATTGTTTTATTTTAAATTTATATATGCAACTTCCAACACCACTTCAGTTTGTAAGGCCCATTTATTTTTTTTTCTACTTTTTATTTTAAGGGCTGCCCCAATCGATTGGGCTTAAAGGTTGGCCCGAAAGGAGATTCAGACCTAATCTGTCCTAGTCTCACCTCTTTCCCTTCACTCTGCAGGAAACACAGTCGTCACATTCCCTACTCTCTCCAAGAGCTCTGCTAGGGTTAACCCCAATCTCGATCCAATGAGCCTAGCTTCGTCTTCTTGATTCGTGTAAGTATTCTACAACTCCCTCATTCCTTTTCCATCCGTGCTCGTGTTCCTAGCTAGGGTTTCGTGGTGAACCACTCTGAAAACTCGCTCTGCTTTTCTGTTCCAGCTTGTGCGTTTGTCCCGAGAACTGTCGCGTCCCCGTTGTTGAAGTCGAACCCTTCCTCTAGCCATTTCCAAGTAAGGGAAGCTAGGGCTGCCTGTTTATTTTCGAATGATTGCTTGCTTTGCTTCCATTCCATGATTTTATGACTTGGTTGTTATTGTTAATTGTTTGGGAATTTGTTTAAACATTGTTCTGGGTCGAATGCTTGTCTGTTGTGTGAATGAACAGTGGCGGGCACTGGTTTTCTCGCCCAAGCGAGCATGCCTCGCCTAGGCGAGACTAACAGAGGCTCGCGCAAGCTTTTCTGTGCGAACGGTCGCTCAGGCGACTTGGTTTCTTTTTGAGCAATGTGCAATCTCGCTTAGGCAAGAAGGGGCTCGCCTGAGCGAGACCTCACAGAAGCCACTATTTCCCTATTCGCGCCCTCGCCTAGGCGAGAAGGGTCTCGCCTGAGCGAGACTGCGAGCAGATTTTGGTGCTATTGTTGAATGGTCCACTGATGTGTGGCTTGCTTGTCTGATCTAAATGTTTTACTAGGAGGGTTGCAGGATGATGCCATGATTAATATATGAGTTTGAGATGGAAATGGTATGTTACTTTATTGGGTACGAATTGGAAAGCATGAGTTGTATGATTTGTTGTTTATACATGATATTGATGTTATGGGAACTTCCTGATTGGTGGGTGGAACATGTATAAAGTGTGGGTAGGGCGTAATTCCATGACTCTTGTAGTGAGAGCTCTTGGTGGCGCCTCATCTGTTGGACGTTATCCCATGGACCTTCTGAAAGGGAGTCTCTAGTGGTGCCTCAACATAAGGATGTAATTTCACGCGAGTATTGTGGTGGTGCCTCAAGGCCAAGACGTAATTCCATGAAGGCCACGTGGTGGTGCCTCTTGTAAGGGTATAATTCCGCGAAGGCCTCGCGGTGACGCCTCATTGCTAGGACATAATTCCACTGCCACGTGGTGGTGTCTCATTATGCGTATCCGGATAGTCAAGTCTTGAGAGTCTTAAATGATTTTGGAAATCCACGTGTGAATGTTTTCTATCCATGTTTGACTTTGAGATTGCATGTTGACTGTTGTGATATAAGATTTCTTTATACTAGCTTACCCTATTTGCTTGTTTGGTTGTCTTGTATGTGGTTCTTCTCCTATTGCGATGATCATCGATTCTATTGATGTGAGCAGATGGGAGAACCCCTGACAGTGGTAATGATGATAGGAATGCTACAACCTGATGGACTGGACGGGTATTGGGCCCACTATGGGGCCCATCGCTGGAGAATTTATTTGCTATGTTTTTCTTGTCTGTACAAGACCTAGTACTATTAGTTCACGAGTATATTTTTTTGTTTTAGGCCGTGTGGGGTCTCTTTTACGTTTTATGCATATGTTGGGGTACGGGGTACTTCATATCCAAAATCTTCTTACTCTCTGGATATTATGTATGTGGCGTTTTATTCAATGGATTTTTATCTATTTATTTAAGGTCTTACCTATGCTTTACAAATACAAAATATGTTTTAAAACGCACTTGGGGTTGAGATGTTAATATAAAAGCGGAGGAAATGGAGTTAAATAAACAATTAAAAATATAATTGAAAACACACAGCATCGGCATCAGGAAATGGATGACACAAAAAGCTTATTGAAAACGTGGTTTAATTTGGTAAGATTTTGTGAGAGGATAAGTGAGTAAAGTGGCACGTGTGAGTGATGAATGGTGAATCCTCGTATGAGTCAGAAGAGAAATAAATGAGTAAACAAAATTGAAAATGACAGAAAAGCATGTCTTGTTCTGTGTCTGTTTCCTTTGAATTTAGAAAAAGAAATGAAGAAAAGCAAATATCCCCTTTTGCTGCGATTGACCAGGGTTGGCTCAAAGAAAAATCTTTAATGTGAAAGTCCCCCTTCTGTTTTAATTTTGTTGGTATTTTTTAAATGGTCAAGTTTGAAAATTTTTATTGAGTTGAATGTTTATTTTGGCTTTGACCGTTGACCGTTCCAACAGAACATCTTTTGTATGTAACAGTTTCGTTTGCAGTGTATCAAATTCAAGGTTGATACGAGGAACAGCAAAGATTTAGTCAGCCTTTGATGTTTGATGAAAATACTTTTTGTAATAATGTAATGATTTCCGGTTTGTCTTTATGGTAAGTTTCACAACCACCCTGCATGGACTTCTTTCTACTCAGCTTTCCATATATGCTGCACTTGTCCTTTTGTATTTAAGTAACACTTTCTAAGCATTCAAGGCTATAGGAAAAGAAGTTTCTTTGAATCAATTGAAGAGGCCATGGAGAGTAAGTTGCCAAAGGAAAAACCTAAATCTCTTGCCTTAAGGAGGAACCTTCAGAGGCTCCATTTGGAATTGAGAAACATCATTCAAGGAGTGAAGAGAAATAATGGAACTTGGGGGCTTCCTAGATATGGTGTTGGAGAGGAACTTCTTTACCGTACAGAAGCGAATGGTTCTCAGTCTTACTCAGGTGAAATTCAGGGATTTTTTTTTTTTTTTTTACATATATGACATAAATTTGTCTAAAAATTATGAAAATGTACAATAAAATAATTAGAACTCGCGACGATTTTAAAAACAAATTTATGAAAATTTTATACGATTTTTTTTTTTTTAAAAAGTAAAGTCGTCAAACTTCGCTTTTCCAGAAATTTATAAAAAAATCATATGGAATTCTCACGATTTTGTTTTTGTTTTTGAAATCGTCATTAGGTTACACAATTTATTCTATAATCATAAATTATGTTCTTTTTTCACCAATCAAAGAAAAATCTTTAATGAGAAAGTCCTCCTTTTTGTTTTTCAAATTATGTTTTTGATTTCAATGTGTAAAAAAACAGAAAAATCAGAACCCCTTTAGTTTTTTATTACTTTTTGGTCGTTTTCTCGTTTTTTTTTTTTATTAATTAGGGGTATACCAAACGTAAAGAAAAATTAGATCTTTAAAATTAGTTCTTGTGCTAGAGTAGCTTACTCATGCAGATACCACTAAAACCACACAGGAAATTATTCAGAGTTCAATTACACAGATGAAGAGGCAGTGATTAAGGTGAAGTTTTCTGCCAGGGCTGAACCACTTTTGACACCGTTTATCGTCAATGAATCTGCTATAAACTCCACTTGTGTACATCCTGGTGAAGATTTCTCTAGCAAAGCAACACAAATTTCCCAATCAAAAGGGTATGATCATGATCCTTCTTTCGATATGGTTTTGTTTTAAAAAGTCTGTATAAAGTGATAAAGACCAAGAATGAGAAACTGAGAGTTCAAAGCTGCAGAAAGTTAAAAAAGAATGTAGTTAAAATAAACTGTTTTTCCTTTTTGGTTATGGCTAATATCATGTTCTAGGAAATGTAATAAATGCAGAAATATAAGGTTGATTTCCCTCTTCTGGAAAGATAATGATCTTCTATGCAGCACTTATTCCAACTCAACCCTTGCTTGAACTTATGGTAGTTATATTAAATTGGAAATCTAAAGGCTTATGGTTAGTTAATAGCAATATTTGAAATAAATAACTATCATTTTGGTTTAATAGCTTCCAAAAATTTATGAAATAGCTGCTGCAATGGATTTGATGCTGCAGAAACTTGGTAGCAACACAAATCTGAAACATTGGTGGTGATTTTGTTTGCAGGTATGCGACAGATGCACCCCGGGATTCGGGTGATGAAGAAGATATTGAAGAAAAGAGGCTGATGGAATCTTTTGTGCAAGAGTTTGTATTATAACCTTTAATGAAGGAAATTTGCATTAAGAATAAGAATTGATTGGCACAAGAATTTAGTATAGCTCATCTAAGCATTGGATATTGGATTGAAGATTTGAACTGATTCACAGTATATTTTACATCTATATAGGATTGAAGATCTTACGGAATTGCAGAAGCCACATCAAGAAGAAAATCGGATGAATTTTGATAGTTTGAGTCTTGACTTGGATGAGACAGAGAAGAAGATTCAACATGATGATGATTTGTTGGCTTAGTTTGTTTCTAGTTTTCTGTTTTGTTAATTTTATTTCGTGATGTCATATATTTGAATAATATGTATAATTTATGTTCTCATTTGGTTGCAATATGGGACATGGTCTTTTAATCACTTATCATGTCATATCTTGTTTGTAAAATTTGGTTCCTTTTCACTTGAATTAACATTAATCTTTGCTATTAATGTTTTGACATTTTTTTTACCATGACATAAAAGGATTAAAACTATGGATTGTTTTTCATGTTTTCGCTATTCACGTAAAATCACAAATGTATATGTTAAATTTTAATTTTCTAGCTTATAGTCAAAAGTACCACGAACTAAATTTTTGTGATAAAGGAATGAAAATTTCTTTAAATAGCGGTTTAGTTATATTTTTTTATTTCATAATAATTAATTTTCAATATTAATATTTTTTTATTAAATTAATTATAAAATTATGTTTGAGAAAAAATACTTCAAAAAATTATTTTAGTACTAATATATTTTTATTAAATTAATTATAAAATTTTATTTAAGATAAAAAAGTCTAAGATTTTTTTAATACTAATATACTTCTATTAAGTTAATTATAAGTTTATATTTGAGAATAAAATTTAATTAAATTATTATTAGTACATGTTAAGTTCTATTGGTATTAAAAATTAGGGATAAGTATCTTTTTCATCTCTTAACTGACATGCTAAATTGGAAATAAGGTTATTGTTCATTAAGTTGATACTAACCTTAATCATTTTACTCGGGGTCCACTAGGTTTACACTACATTATTTTTTAGGCTTAAATACATCATTGGTCCCAATTTTTGTAAACTTTGTTCACTTTGGTCCTCTTTTTTTTTTTTTTTTTTTTTTTTTTTACAATGTTCAAAAAGGTCTTAATTTTTGTAATTTATGGTCAATTTGTCCCTTTTTCTTGATGACGTTTAAATTAGTAACGAAGCACTGTTTAATTTTTTATTACTGACCTGTTTGTGTACTTTGTGAGGTGGATTTGCATGTGTTTAAATGAGAAATTAGGGGATAAATAGGGAAGTAGGGTTTTCATATTTGAGTATGGCTATCATGGCCCGAAGAAAGTATGAGAGTACTCCTTCCTTCATCCTCAATCCCCCTTAGTGCCTTCATTTGATAGGTATGTCTCGCTATCAATATTCTTTTTCTGGTTGTAATAGTTGGGGCCAACATTGTTGTATGACTTATTATCATGGAGGTGGTTCAAGGAGAATGGGTTTAACCCCCATTTGTAATTTCCATTTGTAATTGCGGAGAGTTGACAACTTACAAATTGGCAAGAACATCTAAAAACATTGGTAGACAATTTTGGGGTTGTCTAATGATTGTTTCTCAAAATCCATTTTCCAGCAAGTATACTAGTACGTAGTAGTATCAACAAATGTCGTATCCACTAGGATTTAGCAAGTATATTGATAGTTTGATTTTTGGGTTTTTGACTTTGATAGAGTGCAAGTAAAAATATATAGTAGTAGTTAGATAGATTGAGTGGAGTAAGGGCTATGAGTTGATTTCATCTCATCTTCCTCTACTACACCACTACCATCTTATTTACTTACTATGTAAATCATTCAATGTCCTAGAAGTACTCTTTCTATGTAGATCTAGGTTCATTCCTGATACACCAGAACTTAAGGACTTCAAACTTAATATGATTCCTCAACTCCTAGTAGAATGAATCCTTGCTTTAATGTGCAAGACTTGTTGAATGAATCCTTGCCATGTGCAAGACCCTTTCATCCAGCATCCGCTCTGGTTACTTAAATAAGCACCAATATAGGTATGATGATTTGATTGGACCATAGTTTGAAACTAGTTTCCCAACTCAATCAAAACTAGTTAAATAGATGAGTGATCAAGTCATCATTGAGCATAAACAAAGATAAATACCCAAGAAGTAGAAGTATATAGAATCAGAATTGATTATATCAAACATGGACACGAGAGAGTTCAACTACTCAGAATATTACAATGCAATTCCAACAACATCTACACATAAGATTTACACTAAGACCATCTCCTTCATTCCTCAAAGACCTTATTCTCTCCTACTACTACATTTATAACACCACTCAATGCCTAGAATCAAGACATGAGGCCTTTGTTTATAGGAATTTTTGGGCGACGCTCAACCCAACTTTTGGTGCTCAACCACAAGGGTTTCTTCACAAGTGGGTTTCCTTCTCAGCTCAACCCCTTGTCCTAGTGCTTAACATGTGATCTTTCCCTCTTTCGAGGGTTTTCTTGGATGCTCAACCTCATGGATTTGTGCTAAAGGTTTCCTTACAAAAAAGTTTTCCTCACGAGGCTCAACTCCATTTGTTGTGCTCGGCCTGAAAGTCAAAATATGTTGTCATGTCTTTTCTATTTCCATGGCTCAGCTCTAGTACTATGGCTCAGCTGCATATTTGATATTTTCTTTCATATTTACTGTAAAATAGCAAAATATCATTAGAATTCATAAAAATCTAATTCTCACTACATCATTTTGTATCTTAAGCTAAAAAGGCTTGTTTTATACATAAATAAAATCATTTTATACATGATAAGTGTCAATTTCAAATGGAAAATTTACTTATTTTTGACATTTATCATTATCCCAACTATAAGGTTAGATTAATACTACCAAATGTTTATAATTTTTTGAATATCAATATTTTTTACATAATAAAAATTTGGTGTGTTATTTTTGGTGTGGTGATTAACAAGTGGTTCTTCCGATGTCGTTTGGTGTAACTACTTCAAATGGTGCGGTGAACAAGATGTTGATGAAAGAGATGCTATCATCATTAGGCAAAAGAGGAAGATAAATGATATGGATAATTCACTTAGGGTTTCTAAGAAAAGGATGCAATTAGTAGTAGGATTCAATTGCATTATGATTGTATTTAACATAATGTTGTTCTCTATAATATTGTGTAAAGTTGAGGTATTTAGGTTTGCATTATATTTAGGTTTGCATTATATTTAGGTTTGCATAATATTTGTGTAAATTCTATTTTGTAATGTTTCGAAATGAAGAAATGAATGAGTGTTTTTGTTATGCTCATATTAGTCCCAAATACTATAAAAAATTGTGAATGTAGTCTTGACAAATGTCCACATCACCAAAATTTAAATTTACAAAGATTGGATAAAATTCAGGAGATTGAATTCATTGTTCTTATGCTTTACACAAAACCTGGGTATTTATATGTAATATGATTACATAAGACCAAACAACTTGCACAACACGACAATTTGATTAATGGTTGGCAAATGCAAACCAAGTCAACATCCTAAATTTAGGAAATGTTTGGCAATAGTGTATTTCACCACAACGTAGATACCACAAATTGGTCAATACAAAAGAAAAAACATTAATCTTCACCAACTAAGTTTGTCAAAAAGTACAACACATAGGCCAAAATCACAAAACATAAACATAATCATGGACATGGCCTCCTAATTTACAATTTCAGCCTCCTCGTGGTTGTTGATGGCTATGACTTCTGAGGAGGTTTGTATGGTGCTGCTACTTGACTTTCATCCAATGGTTTTGGTGTTTGACTGGATTGATGAACTTCATCCAGTGGATCTAGTGCCCGAGTTTGTTGTTTATAAAATGGTGACCTTCATCCAATGGTGGTTGAGTTGTTGTTAGTGGTGGTTGTGTTTCTTGTGAGGATTGTTGCGTTGTTGATGATGGTAGGTCAATAGGGTCTTTAAGTTCCTGAGTTAGTTTTACTGCAATATCTAGTTTCTAAGGTTGAAGTGGATAATTATTCGTGTTATGCCTAACTATATGACATATGCTACACTTTTTTTTTGTGACCTCCTTTACTCTTTTGGCTGTCATCCCTCCTTAACTCCCATTCTTCCAACCTTATTTTTTTTTTGGGTCTTCCTGGTAATCTTCTTTGAATGAGTATTTAAAGAATGAAGACCATTTAAATAGTGAAAAAACCTAAAACAATCCATGTACCTTTTGTTGATCAAACATAAATGTCAATGTCCCACATACTTAACCACCCCTAAGGTCATCAATCAATTAGTCTAAAAACCATGTCTATATTTCTTTGTTTTCCACTATGAGGTTTACTGCAACCTCATTCCAAAAAATAATTGCTTGCTTCTTATATAACTTTAACGCCTCATTTGAAAAGTTGGTTTAATCCTACATTCATTCACCTTTCTATTGAAATTGTTGGTGATTAGGTTTGCATCTCTTCACGCACGTGATGTGACTGTGTTGCTTTACTGTGTTTGCGTTGTTTGCTTCACATTAAAAAGGTAATTTTTTTCTTGCTTCACTACGTTGCTTGTTTCAACGCATTGCTTGCTTCACACCAAATGAAATTAAAAAACTAAAACAAATATTGCATGAATAGAAAAGTAGGGTTTGCAGTTACTGAAATCGTGGGATGAATGAATATGGTAAGTATTGCATGAATATAATATCATGTATGGTTCATGTATTATTTTATTAGTTTTTAAGGAAAAGTGACGCCTTTTACATTGTAGCTTTTTACGTTCCACTCAATAAAACTATGTATTATTTTATTAGTTTTTGAAAAATTTTAGTTCCATGTTCCTTATAATGTGGTTTTTTCACTTACAAAGTGCTTTCCATGTTTTCACCACCAATCCAATTTTTATTGATATTTCTTTATCTCTATTTTCTAAAAATTCATGAAAATATTTTAAGAAAAAAGTTGTAGTTTTTTAATTGTTTTATCTCACCTTTTGCCTACAAAAAGATGTGGTTTTTAATTGTTTTGTCTCTCAATTGTAGGATTTTCTAATTATACTAATTCTCACTTCATCTCAATTGTGACCAACATCAATATCAATTCAAGAAACTTGTACTTTTATTTATATGGATGATCAACAAGAACAAGAACAATTTGAAGAACCAAATGTGGGCGAATCAAATCTAAATGAGCAAAATGATATTCCTATTAATTCAACTCCAAGGGAAACAAAAAGCTCAACTCCAACTGTGAATTCAAGAAAGTTAATATTAGATGTTTGGAATCATTTTAAGAGACAAAAAATAGATGGAAATTGGAAAGTTGTGTGCAACTATTGTAAGAAAAAGCTTTTGGGTGATGGAAGGCAAGGTACATCACATTTGCGAAATCATTTCAAGACTTGTAAGCTTCGAACAACACGAGACATCAAACAAGAATTTTTAAAAACTAGGAAAGTAGAGAATGAAACTGTGATTATTGGGAATTATGTGTTTAATCAACAAACAACTAGGCATGCACTCCGAAAGATGATAATCCTACATGAGTATCTAATGTCAATGGTTGATAACATTGGTTTTAAAGAGTTTTGTTGTGCTCTACAACCTTTATTCAAGGTGGTTTCTCGGAACTCTATAAAAAATGATATTATGAAGGAGTATAATGAAGAAAAAGAGAAAATAAAGTTACTACTGTCAAGGATTCAAAGTCAAGTTGTAATTACAACTGACATGTGGACTGCTAGTAATCAAAATAAAGGATACATGACTATAACAACTCACTTTATTGATGATTTATGGAGGCTACAAAGTTGACTTGTGAGGTAATAACACTATAATACTAATATTACATTAACTTTGCTTTCTTGACTACATTATTAAAATTTGGTCTTTCAAATTAGGTTTATGTATATGCCTGCTCCTCATACTAGTCAGGTTCTTGCTGAAGTGTTGGTTTAATGTTTAATGGATTGGAATATAGATAGAAAGATTTATACTTTGACCGTTTATAATTGCACTACAAATGATGCTATGATTGAACACATTTTAGATAAGATTTCTCCTAGGTCTCTTATTTTGGGTGGCCAATTGTTTCACATGCGATGTACACATTGATGAGTCATCATTTTCTCCATTCCACTAGCCTTTGTGTACCCATTTGATAGTTGTTCAGTGCTTAATTGTTCATCTTTAGTGTGTTTTCATCTGTTAGGCTTTATTGGACCAGTATTCCGAATTTGGGTTAATTTCACATTATTTGGCCTAATTTTCGTTTTTAATTATTTTTAGGTATTTGGGTGTAGCAATTTTGGAGCTTGGACATTAATATTCAGTTGAAGAGAGTTGCCACATCATTTCCACATCATTTCCACGTCATTTCCATGTCATTTAAGTGAATGGGCCAAATTTGAGGCCCAGTAGAGCATTTTTGTAATTCTGAGTGGTAGAGTGACATTTTTGTAAATACTAGTGGCAAGGTTGATTTGACCACGCGAATGGGAGGTCTCTTAGCTCATGCAGCCGCACCATCATCTTATCCACTCTCCATTTTAGGTTTTTCAAGCTTTGGAAGGTGACCATGGAGGCACAAGCTGATTTTTCACATTTTCCACTCGTTTTTGACATTTTATGAGTCATTAAAGCTTGTATTGCTTAATTGCATGTTGAATTCGTGGTTCACCTCTCATTAGTTGTTTAACACCGAGTTCATGAGTTAATAACGAAAACAATTCATTTTCAATTTGTGATGGGTGAAATTTCATTCGAGCAAGGAATCACTACTATCTTTGAGGCTGTTTAATCAAAAATTGCAATTACGTTTTATTGTTGTGTTGAATTTCTGAATCTGCAACCTCCCCTTTGTTGGTGTTGTGTTGAATTTGGGAATTGAAGCTTTGAACAAAAATATTGGTCGTTGGGAGACGACGTGGTTCAACTTTCGCATACTGCATTTTATCTTATTTAATTTGGTGGGGTACGACCTCTATCAAATTTGGCGCTGTTGTCGGGGACAAATAGTTTTGTTCGAAGTAAAATTTTTAGTGTGTTTGTGTTTGTGTTTGTGTGTTGGTGTTTTGGTGTGTTTGTAGTTCAAGTGTGGTTGAGTTGGTATATGTTCATTGTGATAGTGTTTCTGTGTGTTTTCGTGTAGTGTGCGTGTTGTTTGTGTAGTAGAGTGAATAGTGTCGCGACGCATAAATAGTGTCAATTCTAGAGTAGTGAATAAAGTTTAATAGTGTCTGATTCTAGCATTTAACTTGATTCTGGCATTTAACTTATGGATTTTTGTTCTGGTAGCTACGGTGCTTGTTTTGACTTGAAATTTTGCCCCCCATTTCTAAGACATTGAACTTGATGGGAAAAATGGCTGGAGTAGTTGGTATGATCTGATTTAAGAGATTCAAAAAAATTTTGGACTGATTTTTAGTCAAACTTTAGAGGACCATAACTTTTGCTCTGGTTATCAAAATCAACATTATTTTATATGCATTTGGGGTGAAATTTAATTTCCTACCTTGTTTAATCCTACTGCACCGGTTATCAAACTCAGATTCTCCAGAAAATGCCATTTTCTATTGTTCAGCAATTGTTTTTGTGATTTTTTTCATTTTTTCCACTTTTGAAAATATTTTAAAAATAATTTTACTTTGAGTTTTGAGCTAATTTTTTTGTGGTACTTTTTGAGAACTCAATGGACAATCCTACCAATTTTCAAGTCATTTGGAGTTTGTTTGAGTATATTTGTAGTTATACCCTATGTTATGCCAATACCAATAGAATTAATGTATTTTGGTGCATGACCAGGGGAAACCCAAGTGAATTACGACCCATTGACCCTGCGATTGATAGGAACTTCCACAAAGGACGTAGGCATCTTAGGAATTCATCTTTGCATGTTGATTATTCTGTGACTTTTCCTGATTCTTCTGATTCTCCTCATACTCCTAACACTCCTCATTTCTTGCATTCAGAGCATACTGTTTATTCTGAGCATTCTGATTTTAATACTGATAATATGACTCAACCTCTTCCACCTCATGAGAGGACAATGAGTGAGCTCACTGCACTAGAGTTCACTTATGACAGTTTCTGCATTCAATATCCTGAGGAGGAAGTTCCGTATGTGTTAAAAATTGGATTAATACACTTGTTGCCAAAGTTTCATGGCTTTGCAGGTGAGGACCCGTGCAAACACTTGAAGCAGTTTCATGTCATGTGTTCCACCATGAAGCTTGCAGATGTTCAAGAAGACCATGTCTACTTGAAGGCCTTTCCTCATTCCTTGGAGGGCAATGCAAAAGACTGGTTGTACTACCTTGCACCCAGGTCCATCACAAGCTGGGATGACTTAAAGAGATTGTTCCTTGCCAAATTCTTCCTTGCTTTAAGGACAACAGCGATAAGGAAGGAAATTTCTGGCATCAAGCAACAATCTAGGGAGACCCTCTATGAGTACTGGGAGAGGTTCAAGAATCTTTGTTCAAGTTGCCCCCACCATCAAATCTCTGAACATCTCCTTCTACAATATTTTTATGAAGTCTTGCACCACATGGATAGAAACATGATTGATGTCGCAAGTGGTGGTGCTCTTGGTAACATGACCCATGCTGCAGCCAGGCAACTAATCGAGAACATGGCATCCAATTCTCAACAATTTGGCACAAAGAGTGATGCCATAGTTGTTAGAGGATTTCATGATGTAGGGGCAGCTGAATACACCAAGAAGTTGGAGAGTAAGATTGATGCTCTTACCACACTGGTCAACCAACTTGCTTCCAATCAGAGAGCTCCAGCTGCAAGAGTTTGTGGCCTTTGTACATCTGTGGATTATTTTATAGACTTTTGCCCAACATTGCAACAACAAGCTGCTTCTTCTTCTACACCAATTGATACTCCTCAGGTGTATGCATCTAATATTTTCAACAACAATAAGCCCCAACACCAGCAACAAAACCATGATTTATCAACAAATAGATACAATCCAGGATGCAGGAATCACCCTAATCTGAGATGGGGAAACCAGGGCAATCAACCGCAGCAAAACCAACAGTTTCAAAACATGCAACAACCTCCTCAATATAGAGTTACACCTACACAAGTTGCTCATGTTCCACCTGTACTCACACCAGTTCCAGCTCCTGTTGCACCTGCACCTTCTTCTTCTACTTCATTGGAAGAGTTGGTCAGAATGATGACACTATAGAATACGTAATTCCAGCAGGAGACTAGAGCCTCAATCCAGAGTTTGACAAATCAAATGGGGCAGATGGCTATGCAAATTAATCAAGCACAGGCTTAAAATTCTGATAAGTTGCCATCACAAATGGTGGAGAATCCGAGAAATGTGAGTGCCATCACATTGAGATCTGGGAAGAACATTGAAGTTCCCATTATTGAGCCTACACCTCAAAAGGAAGTTGAACATCTTGCTACACATCAGAGAAAGCATGATGATGCTCATGTAACCGGTTCTTCCACATTTGCTGCACCTTCAACACCTCTTCCCTTTCCCCTGAGAGCTATTCCAAGCAAGAAGATGGAAGAGGTTGATAGGGAGATCCTAGAAACATTCAGGAAGGTGGAGGTGAACATACCTCTTTTGGACGACATTAAACAGATCCCCATATATGCAAAGTTCTTGAAAGAGCTGTGCACGCACAAGAGGAGGCTGAAGGGCAATGAGAGGATCAACATGTGGAGAAATGTATATGCACTGATAGGTAAATTTATTCCTCAAATCCCTGAAAAGTGTAAAGACCCAAGTACATTCTATGTTCCTTGCATTATTGGTAATAATAAGTTTGAGAATGCCATGCTTGATATGGGTGCTTCGATTAATGTCATGCCTCTGTCTATTTTCAATTCTCTGTCTCTTGGACCAGTGCAACCGACGAGTGTGGTCATTCAATTGGTAAATAGAAGTGTTGCCCACCCTGCCGATTTCATTGAGGATGTCTTGCTTCGGGTTGGTGAACTGATATTTCTTGTTGATTTTTACATTCTTGATATGGAAGAGGGATTTTCCCGTGGTTCTGCCCCACTCATTTTAGGGAGACCATTTTTAAAGAAAGCCCGAACCAAGATTGATGTCCATGCTGGCACTTTATCCATGGAGTTTGATGACATTGTCGTGCATTTTAATATTTTGGATGCCATGAAACATCCTTCTGAGGATCATTTTGTTTTTCAAGTTGATATCATTGATCATGCTGTTGATGGACACATTTATGATTTCCACTCTTCGCATGCATTAAAATATTCATCTGTGTCTGACTTATCTGAGTTTGCATGCATTGATGTTCTTGATTCTGATACTGAATATGATGTGGATAATGTCGAATCTACTGAGTTTGACTCTTTGGGTGTTGTACCTATTGACTTTGATGTTATACAATAAGATTGCACTAACCATGTTGCAGGAAGTACATATACATCTGATTGTTATGTTGAGGTACAAGTTATGGAACCTATTTCTCCCTCCCTTCTAGTTCCTGATATTCAGCCAGCATCAAACACTCCAAAGTTGAAACCCCTACCAGATAACCTCAAGTATGCCTACTTGGAGGAGGAGGAGAAATTTTCCGTCATCATTTCCACCTCCCTCACTGCTGAACAAGAGCAGAGGTTGTTGCATGTTCTTAAAAAGCACAAAAGGCAATTGGATGGACATTGGTTGACATTCCTGGTATTAGCCCATCAACATGCATGGATAGGATATTGTTGGAAGATGGAGCAAAGTTAGTGAGACAGCCACAAAGGCGACTCAACCCTGTCATATCAGATGTTGTCAAGAAGGAGGTGACCAAGCTTCTACAAGCTGGGATCATCTACCCCATTTCTGACAGTCAGTGGGTCAGCCCCATCCATGTTGTTCCTAAAAAGACAGGCCTCATTGTGGTAAAGAATGAGAAAGAGGAGTTGATTCTAACAAGAGTGCAAAACAGTTGGAGAGTTTGCATTGACTATAGAAGGCTAAATCAAGAAACCAAGAAAGACCACTTTCCCCTGCCTTTTATTAATCAGATGCTTGAGCGCTTGACAGGTAAGTCCCACTATTACTTTATTGATGGTTTTTCTGGTTACTTTCAAATTCATATTGCATCTGAGGACCAAGAGAAAACCACATTCACCTACCCCTTTGGCACTTTTGCCTATAGGAGGATGTCGTTTGGCCTATACAATGCCCCTGGCACATTCCAGCGGTGCATGCTTTGCATTTTCAGTGATTTTCTTGAAAAATGCATAGAGGTGTTTATTGACGATTTTACTGTGTATGGATCCACCTTTGATGCATGTTTAGATAGTTTGGACAAAGTTTTGAATAGGTGCATCCAATCTAACCTTGTTCTCAATTTTGAAAAATGCCATTCATGGTAGAATAAGGCATAATATTGGGGCACATAATTTCGAGTAAGGGTATTGAAGTTGACTCTGCCAAGATTTCAATTATTTCACAATTGCCTTACCCCTCTTCTGTGCGAGAGGTTTGTTCTTTTCTAGGCCATGCAGGGTTTTACAAGCGCTTTATCCAGGACATCAGTAAGAAGGCCCTTCCACTGTCCAACTTGCTGTAAAAAGATGTTGAGTTCATCTTTAGTGACAAATGCAAATAGGATTTTGATTGCCTCAAGAAGGCCCTAACCACCACTCTGATCATTCAGGCGCCCGATTGGACAACCTCGTTCGAGCTTATGTGCGATGCATCCAATTATGCATTGGGGGCTATTCTAGCTCAAAGGATTGACAAGCAGCCGAGGGTAATCTACTATGCCTCCAGGACATTAGATGTTGCCCAAGCAAACTATACCACAACAGAGAAGGAGCTTCTTGCGGTTGTTTTTGCACTTGAAAATTTTAGACCTTATCTGCTTGGTTCTCCTGTTGTTGTGTTTACTGACCATGCAACTCTTAATTACCTGTTGAAGAAGGCAAAATCCAAGCCTCGGCTGATAAGATAGATGCTATGGCTCCAGGAATTTGATTTGGAGATCCGTGATAGGAGTGAAGCACAAAACTTGGTTGTAGACCACCTAAGCAAGATTAAGAGGTCTGCTGATGATGCTTCACCGATCCGGGATGACTTTCCCGATGAAAGTTTGTTGACACTCTCTGCTTCTCCCTCTCCTTGGTTTGCTAACATCGTGAATTATCTTGCTACTTCTGTTTTTCCTTCCGTAGCATCCAGAGCTCAATGTGATAAACTCAAGAGCGATGCTAGGTATTATATTTGGGATTACCCCTATTTGTGAAAAATGTACAGTAATCAGGTTACCAGGAGATGCATTTTGGACCATGAGATTGACTCGATCCTCAAATTTTGTCATTCATCTGCATCTGGTGGTCAACTTGGCACATAGAGGACAACTCGCAAGGTGCTAGATTGCGGATTTTATTGGCGCACCATCTTCAAGGATGCGTGGAGGATTTGTGGCACGTGTGAGTAATGCCAACGAGCAGGAGGATTCATTTCTTGGAGACAATAGATGCCTCAACAACCCATGTTATTTGGTGAGGTGTTCGATGTCTGGGGTATAGATTTCATGGGCCCTTTCCCTGTCTCTTTTGGATTCACTTACATATTGCTTGTTGTGGATTATTTTTCAAAATGGGTGGAAGCTAAAGCCTCCAAGACTAACGATGCTCGAGTTGTTATAGACTTTGTCAAGTCTCACATATTCTACAGGTTTGGAATTCCTAGAGCTATCGTTAGTGACTAGGTCACCCATTTCTACAATAGGTCCATGGGGGCTTTGCTTTGAAAGTATGAGGTTGTGCACAAGATTTCTACACCGTATCACCCCTAGACTAACGGGCAAGCCCAGACTCAAACAGGGAGATTAAGCGGATCTTGGAGAAGATTGTGCAGCCCAATAGGAATGATTGGAGCAACATATTTGAGAACGCTCTTTGGGCTCACAGGACTGCTTACAAGGCACCTATAAGCATGTCTCCTTATTGGGTTGTCTTTGGTAAGCCATACCACCTTCCAGTGGAGATAGAGCATCGAGCCTACTGGGCTGTCAAGTCATGCAACTTCTCACTTGATCAAGCTGGGGAGGAAAGGAAGTTGCAGTTGAACGAGTTAGATGAGATCCGTCTGGAGGCATATCAGAACTTTATGTTCTATAAATAGAAGACCAAGAGATTCCATGATAGTTGCATAGCTAGAAAGGAGTTTGTTGTCGATCAACAAGTGTTATTTTATAACTCCAAACTTGGACTCATGAGTGGTAAGTTGAGGTTAAAGTGGATTGGTGCTTTCATTGTCACTAATGTTTATCCTTATGGTGCAGTGGAGATCAAGAGCCAATCCAATGATAAGAGCTTCAAAGTGAATGAGCATCGTCTAAAGCCATTTCTCAACAACCCTGCCTTGGTGGATACTGTTGTGGAGGAGACTTCCATGCTTGACCCCACTTCTATTTCACCATAATTCAGGGAGTTTTCTTTCTCCTTCCTTACTTTTATTGCACTTGTTCAGGTCTGTCTACTATTGTTTCCTTTTTGTTAATTTGTGTTATGTTTTTGTTTTCTGTTTGGGACACCCACTTCACTTTTGGAGGATGAGTTGTTGGTTATTCTGTGGACTGATATCTTTGCTTTCTCCTTGCATGTCAAGTTGCTTTTGAATTGTTTTACCTTGTGTGAGGATTTGAGCCACTCTCTGTTCTTTGTTGTGTGATATATGCCTCTTGAATGCTTGCACAATGGCCTTGACTTGACTCTTTCTAATGCTTTTCTGATTCACATGCATGTTTGGATATGATTTAGGCAATTTTTTTCTGATGAGCCTACAACTAGATGAGCCTACCTTGGATTGTTTCCGTTGATAGCCCCTTTTTGAGCCTACGTACCCTTTTTCATTGATTTATAGCTCATTACAAGCCCCTAGCTTGAAAAACCATGATTCTTCCTACCTTAGGAAATTTTGGAGCTTTGGGATTGTTTTGGGAATGGGTGCTCAATTAAGTGTGGTCGCGCACAATAAGTGTGGTTGTGCGCACACTTGTTATTGGTTCTTGGAATTGCTCATTTGTATACCTAGATGGGATTTCAAAATTGTTGTTTCTCTGCATGTTCTTTGTATAGAAAAAAAAAAGAAGAGAGAAAACAAAAAGAAAAGAAAAGAAATAAAAGGAGTTTGGATTCGAGCATTGTATGAGAACCGAATTTGGAAGTGTTGGTGTTTATGATTACTTTCATGCTTGATTGAGACTTATTCCCCATTGCTCCTCTATTTCCTTTGTTGCTTAGCTACTTATCCATATGTTCCACACCTTGCCCTCAACCCTATTACAACCTTGAGAAGCCCTTCTATCTTGACTTGCATGTGTTTTGGTCTGGTTGTTGGTTCTAGAGGCTTGCCAAGTCAGTTTAATGTTTGTTTTTCAAAGGTACTTTGAGAGTAAACAGTAGCCTAGAGATTTGAGTGATACAGTGCATATTTTATGAGATTATGTTGCTTTCAATTCTCTCTTTGAGCTGAATTGAATACTTGACACGTTTTAAATTGCTTGGATGATGTTCATGGATACCTAGCAGCTTTAAATCCTTTTGTGTCGGATGTGTCTCCATTTGTCTGTTTTGAGTTTGTTTGTCTTGTGTCTCTTTTTGTCTCTCTTATTATGTCTGTGATGTCCTTGCTTTGCTTTACTTTTTAATTTTGCCTAGGAGTGCAAAAGGGTAAGTGTGGTTGATTTTGATGAGTCATCATTTTCCTCCATTCCACTAGCCTTTGTGTACCCATTTGACAGTTGTTCAGTGCTTAATTGTTCATCTTTAGTGTGTTTTCATCTGTTGGGCTTTATTGGGTCATTGTTCTGAATTTGGGTTAATTTCACATTATTTGGCCTAATTTTCGTTTTTAATTATTTTTAGGTATTTGGATGAAGCAATTTTGGAGCTTGGACATTAATATTCAGTTGAAGAGAGTTGCCACATCATTTCCACATCATTTCCACGTCATTTGCACGTCATCTAAGTGAATAAGCCAAATTTGAGGCCTAGTAGTGGCAGTTTTGTAATTCTAAGTGGCAGAGTGGCATTTTTGTAAATACTAGTGGCAAAGTTGATTTGACCACGCGAATGGGAGGTCTCTTAGCTCATGCAGCCGCACCATCATCTTCTCCACTCTCCATTTTAGATTTTTCAAGCTTTGGAAGGTGACCCATGGAGGCACAAGCTGATTTTTCACGTTTTCCACTCGTTTTTTTCATTTTATGAGTCATGGACAACACCTATTGCTTGTATTCACGTTTTATGCACCTTGGGTAACATTTATATTGAAGCATTTAAGGTTTTGTTGGTTGTTTTTGTTCTTCCTCTATTATTCCTTGCTCATTTTCGTTTGTTGCACCATTTTAAGATTTCAACACCAATTTGAACTCATTTGAATGGTTGAATCTGAATTTCTGTTGAACCCTAACTCGAATTCTATGGGCAACTAATTTTCGAATGCATTGATTTCTTCCAAAGAATGAAATGAAACCTTGGGATTTGTGTTTGTATTTTAATTGAAGAATCCAATCTGAATTTTCTTAATTTTCAGAGTGGGAAACTTGTTTTTAGTTGTTTTTCATGCTTAATGAACTTTGACAAATTCATTAACGCTTGCATTTCTTAATTGCATGTTGAATTCATGGTTAACCTCCACTTAGTTGTTTAACAGCGAGTTCACGAGTTAATAACGAAACCAATTCAATTTGCAATCTGTGATGGGTGAAATTTCATTCAAAGCAAGGAATCACTGCTATCTTTGAGGCTGTTTAATCAAAAATTGCAATTATGTTTTATTGTTGTGTTGAATTTCTGAATCTGCAAACCCCCCATTTGTTGGTGTTGTGTTTGAATCTAGGAATTGAAGCTTTGAATGAAAATATTGGTCGTTGGGAGATGACTTGGTTCAACTTTCACATATTGCATTTTATCTGATTTAATTGGGTAGGGTACGACCTCTATCACACATATATTGAATTTAGCTATGAAGGACAATTTGTCCATAATTGGTAATGTCACTGAAAAGGTTAGAGAAAGTGCTAATTATTGGACAACAACACCTAAAAGAGAAGAGAAATTTATAGAGACATGTGCTCAATTGAGTATTCCATTAAGTAGAAAATTGGTTCTTGATTACAAAACTAGGTGGAATTCTACATTTTTAATGCTTCAAGTAGCCATAAAATACAAAGATGTATTTGATCAACTGTCACAATGAGAGTCAATATAAAGCTTTGCCTAGTGCACATGATTGGCAAATGGCAAGTGAAATTTGTCAAAAGTTGGAAATATTTTATGATGTCACACTCTTATTCTCTGGTACTTTATATCCAACATCTAATATTTTCTTTCCAAAGGTATGCCAAATTAAGTTGGCTTTGATGGAATGGCTTGACTCTCCAAATTCTATTATTCATCAAATGACTGCATCCATGGTTTTAAAATTTAACAAGTATTGGGGTTTTATCAGTGGGGTCATGGCTATAGGTATTGTGTTAGACACTAGGTATAAAATTGATTTGTTGGATTATTTTTTCCCCAAGATATATAGAGAGGAATTTGATTGTGAAATTGAAAAAGTGAAGGCTCTTTGTAAGGAGTTGGTAAGAGAGTATGAAATGAACATGAAAGGTAAGAAGTTAGTTTCTTTGCATCAAAATCCAAACATAAATGTAAGCCAAAGTCTTGATGGAAGAAAAGATGCTTGGAGGAGAGGATTTTGCAAAACATCAAATTGTAAAGAAATTTGAACCATCAAATTATAAGTTAGAACTTGATTATTACTTGGAGGAACCAACACTACCTTATTCAAATGAAGAATTTGACATCTTAGTTTGGTGGAAGGCTAATGGGTTAAAATATCCAATATTGCAAATGATTGCAAGAGATTTTCTAGCCATTCCTATCTCAACTGTTGCTTTTAAGTCTTCTCTTAGTACTAGTGGTCGATTTCTCAATCCACATCGCAATAGATTACACCCAAACACTTTAGAGGCATTGATGTGTGTTCAAGATTGGTTATGTACTGACACATAAGGTAATTAAATTAACATTTCAAATTACATATTTATGTATATTCATATTAATTGTTACAATGATTGAATTGATTTCCCTTTTTAGGTTCTTTAAAATTGAAAGTAGACAAGATGAAAATTAATACAATATTAGAGGAGATAAATTATGATGATGTTAATACTTCTTTTTTAATATTTCATTCTAATTTTACTAATAGTGTCATTGTTAGGGATGTATTAAAGACTTTTTTGTGTATTATTTGTTTCAGGAATTAAGTGGTCAAGATGAAGATAATGAGGATAAATCTTATACTGTTATTTTTATAAGAATTATTTTATAAATTACTTTTATTTGAATTTGGATGTATTTTTTGAGTACTATCAATTGGGATTTATGTTTTAAATATATTTAGTTATCTTGAGACTACTATTTGGATGTATGTTTTAAGTACAATTTGATTTTTTTTATTCCTTTTGCAATTTTATTTAGATTTCATTTAAAAACTAATAAAATATATTTTTTTAAATATTCACAGGTATCTATGGATACCCACGAATTTAAAAAAATACGTGGGTTTTTTTTACGCAGTTATCTGATGGGTAATAACACAGGTTTCAGGTAGAGTTTTTCTGTGCAGGTCGGGTTGCGAGTAGGCACTATCTGTGCCTGACCCAACCTGTTGCCATCCCTAATTTTTAGCATCAACTTTGTTGTCATCTTCATAACTACCATTGTCGTCTTCATTTAAACCAATTTCAACCTTAATATTATCTTCTACATTGTTCTCTAAATCATTGGCCACATTCAAACCAACATCCATAAGTCCTGCACCCACACTAACACTAACAAAACTATTGTCCTTATTATCATCAGCCTTAGCCTGAACCTCCACTTCATCAACCCCAACTTGGACTTCAGCACCCTCAACCTAAACCTCCACTTCATCAGGCTGAGCCTCCACTTCAACACCCTCAACTTGAACCACTACTTCATCAATCTGAGCCTCCACTTTAGCACCCTTAACCTGAACCTCCACTTCATCAACCTGAACCTCTCCTTTAGCACCTTTAACCTGAACGTCCACTTCATTAACCTGAGCCTTCACTTCTTCACCTACACCCCCACTTCTCCATATGTACCTTCCACTTCATGACATTGATCCTCCACTTCATCAACTAGACCTCCCATCTCTTCTTGACAACCACTTTCAGCATCAGTCCCTACAACCCCAACATGTGGTGCATCACAGATGTAAAGAACCTCCACTTTATCCACACCATGTGCTACCTTTGTTTCATCCACACCATGTACTACCTCTAGTTCATCTACACCATGTACTAACTCTACTTCATCCACACCATCTACTATCTCAGCTTCATCCACACCATGAACCACAAACAAATGAACTTGCCCATAACGCCTAGCTACATTCACCATATTAATTTCACTATTGTCATCTGACAATAGGCGCAACATTTTTTAACATCATACCACATCCCTTTAATGTTAATATAACCAATTTTCTTAACTGCATTTAAAACTTCAAAGTAAGTCCATCTATCAGGGTCGCATGACAAAATTGTTCTTTATAAGACCCGAGAAATTTAAATAATTAAATAAATAATTATTTAATAAATGAACGTAGTGGGAACCTTTATGGCATTTAATGCTGTGACTTATGGTGTGGAATAGTACTAACTCAAATGGTTGAGAGTACTTGGTTGTGTTGACAGGACTTGGGTTAAAGTCCTGTATATGCCAATTGTCTGTTAACTTAATTATTTTATTGTTTTGCGTGTATGATTGAGACTAGAGTAGTAAGATGAAATCATAAATAAGTATGAATTATTGAGAAACACGAATTGACTTGATGGTTATGCATGCACTTGGTAAGTAGGAGGTTGTAGGTTGGAACCTTGGCTAGAGTAAAATCATAACATCTTATTTTTTATGCCTTGGGGAAGAAATTAAGTAGATAAAGAGTTGTAGATAGGTTCTACGAATCTGGACGAAGATAAAGGGATTAATTGGAGTTGATTAGCTATTACAGACCAATTAAGGAATTTATTTGAATTTAATTTAATTTTAATTCAATTAAATTAGTTTTAGAGTTGGAAAGAAAGGGAGAACAACAAAAATTCGTGTGGCTGCAAACCAGAGAGTTTAGGACCTTAGAGAGTTCAATTACAGAGTTGTGAGAAGGTTGGGAGAAGCTTTTTTTAGGATGGAGATCAAAGTTGGAGCGGAGAAGAACATTGGTGGAGCAATTATAGCAGGATTTCCAAGTTAGGGGAGTTCCACTCTGTTATTTAAATTTTAATTATATGTTTGCTTGGTATGATTGAGGATTGGGATGCATTTTTCCTGCCAATTCGTCTTGAGTTTCTTCGCGTTTTTGGAATTTTCCAGAAACCGCCTGACAGCGTTGAATACCTGTCAGGTGAAGCATGCTCCAAAACCCATTTTTCTGGGTTTTTCCTATGAATCGCCTGGTGGTTGCATGCTATTCGCTAGGCGACATGAACTGGGCTTTCTAGTTCTTGGTCTGTTTTGGTCTACGATATTTGGGAAACTTGTATTGATCCTTTATGTATGCGTGTGTGAATTTGAATGTGGAAAATTGCCTGCGAGTTAATTTTTGGATGAAAATGGTATGAATCGTTGCATAATTGGGGGTTAGGGTTCATGTTGGGTTTGAGTATGACGAAATATGATTTGTGTCTAACATTGGTTTTCTGTTTCACGAAAAGGATCCTAATATTTTATAAACCTGCATTGTATATGTGATTGCACACTAAAAGAGAACCAAAACATGTGTTTGATTGAAGCTTTCGGGGTTTAGGTTGTATTGGTGCAGGAAAATCTGGGAAGAACCCAAACTGTGTATCCACCACATGATGGTACATGAACTGCTGTCAGGCAACACATCAAGTGTAGAGAGGCCCTTTGAATCTGCTTGAGTTAGGCTACTAGGGTGGATTCTTTGGGAAATGTTGTGTATATTATTGGAAAATTGGACAAAAGTGGTGGAAAGGACACACATGTATATAATGGAATTAAGTATGATTATGCGATAATTTGAATTACAAGAGTGTAAAAGTGGTAAGTTTACCTTGACTGTGATGTGGTATATTGTCTGATTTGGGAACTGCTATGAATTGCAAATTGGGATGATTGATTGAAAATTAGTATGGTAAAATGCGCTGTTTAAGTATTGTATGTATAAATAAGTTATGATGTGGTAGGAATACACATGGTATGTTTTACTTAGTCAAATAAATGGTGTAAGGAAATCATAATGCATGTGGGTGTGTGGATTGTATATCAGTCATGTTATTATAATTGAATAATTATTTTAGTGATGAATGATTTCGTATGGAGTGTTGGTGTTCTTAGAACCAGTCTCCAATTGCCAAAAAAAAAAGCAATAGCATTGTCGCTACTGGTATGGCGCCTAATGATGTGGGACAAGTCACTTAGAGATAAAGACCCAAAATAGTGGTAGTGGCCACTAGACTCGCGTGGTGCCTGACAGAAGGGGTGGTCCCACCAGGCGAAATTGATGTGGCAGAGGTATTGGAAGGCGTTTGTCGCCCAGCGACGTGTGGGTTCTATTAGGCAGTCTGGAACCAGTTTTTGCCAGGCGATACGAGCAAGGCGTCACGCGGTTCTAGGTGTAGAATTGGGCAACGAGGAGGATTCTACACGACTTTGGATGAAGGTCTTGAGGCGATGCTTTGTCGGGGGCCAGTTACGAGTGTAGCCTGTATTGGAATAACACGTGGCCAATCGAGGTTGTAGCCTGGTGGTTTTGGAAGTCAGTGTTGTGTGCGAGATCGTGGCTCGTACGGATGGGTTTCGGAAGATTGCGATCCTCGGTGTTATTCGACAAGTTTGGTAGTCTTGGGACAAATCCTGACTACAATTCGTATTGGGAAACTCCACTTGATGTTGCGGATTGTGGCCGTGACAAGATCATTCTCATGTGTCGACTATCAATGGTGGCCTATAGTTGGAGGGGCGAGTAGACACTCGTGGCAACAAAGATCCATATAAGTAATCATCAAAAGGTGTAGAATTAAGAAGCATCCAAAGGAAGATGTGAATGCTTGGGTATGAGAATTGGGGTTCTTAGAAGGGTCAAGGGATAACTTGTTACTTTTATTATATATGATATTTTATTGTATTTTTAAGCTCACCCTATCTGTATGTGTTTGGCGATGATCATGTAACTCGTTACATGGGAGCAAATGTTGATGTAGGTGGGCACATGGATACTTAGAGCCGAAGTGGGGCTAGCATGGGAATTTTTACAGGGAATTATTTTTATGGATTTCATGGATTATTTTTGTAATCAGTACTATGAACCGTTTTATATTTGTAAAAGTTGAATGTATTTGTAAAAGTTGAACGTATTTTATTTTCCCGCGTTTTGGGAAATATATTCAATAAATATTATCTTTTTATTTAATTCGTATTAATTTTATTTAAATAAGTAATATCCGGCTAGGATGTTACATTCTTCCCCCATTGATGTAATGGAAACCTCGATTATGTACAAAAATCCCACCATGGTGGACATCAACTTCGAACCTACCATCAGTCATTACCCTAAGCAGTATATTGACATAGAGTTAAAAGGTTGTCAAACATAGTTCTACTTTAACTTAATGGGGGACCGCTACTACATTCAATAAGAATTAAAGTAAGGGGGACATACCTACCACCGACAACCGACAAAAACGACAATTAAAATAATAGGTCACCAATGCATGACCCACCAACAAAAACAACACAAAATGATGCAATTAATAACATGCTAATCATAAGATCACCACATTCTGAGGACCACAAACCCCTAAACTCAATGAAAAAAACCCTAAATACAAAAACATATAAAAAAACAATAAAAACATACAAAACTAAATCACTAACCTCGTCAATGATGAATACGTTCAAAGTTAAAATCAAAATGTAGAAAGTCCTTCACACCAGCTTGACGGAAGCCTAATCTGACGAATCATTATCTTCTCCTCTAGAAGCCAAAAGCCTAACAGGTCCACTGTGATGTCAATCCATAATTACGACTTTCTTCATTATTTTCTAACTAAAAGACATTGAAATCCACATCACACAGTACACAAACAAGCCACGTAATAAAATATCAAACACGTAATGCAAACAGTTCCAATGTGTACAGTGCTCTGTTATTAATTTAAATGACGTCAAGAAAAAGGACCAAATTGACCACAAATTACAAAAGTAGGAACTTTTTGAACATTCCAAAAAAGGAGGACCAAAGTGAACAAAGTTTACGAAAATTGGAACCAATAATGTATTTAAGTCTTTTTATTATTTGTTTTAGCTTAGTGTTGGTAAGTGAACACTAATTTATTTTTCTTAATTGGTATCCACTAAACGTAAGATAACGCAAATACATATAGATATTAATAATAAATAGTCAGTGATAAATGTCTAATTTAGTTGATTTTACATAAGTTTTATATATAAGACTCGAGAAAATTAAATAATTAAATAAATAATTATTTAATATAAATGTGGGAATGAAATCTTTATGGCATTTAATGCGAGGAGTTATGACAAGGAAATTACTAGTTCAAGTGGTTAAGAGTACTTGGTTTTTATGAAAGGCTTTTGGTTTGAATCTTGTGTATGCCATTAGTGTGCTAACTCAATTCTCTTATTACTTTAATAATATATTTGACCATGATGCGTGATATTATAATCCTAGATGTGTAAGAATTATCATGAAACAATGGATTTGGTTGATTGGTTGTGCATTGGCTTGGTAATTGTGTGGTTGTGTGTTCAAACCTTGTTCAACGATAAATATGATCCTTTTTGCTAAAACTCTTTTTGGCATGAATGAGAATGATCAGAAAAGCCTATCGTCATAGCAAGCAACTAGAAAGTTTGAGAAACCACATTGTAATGGTCCTTCAATGGCCATTAATCTCTTTTTTATTTAATTTTTGCTTTCCTGCCATTACTCCTAATTAAGGCATAGTTAAGAAGCAAGTGGAGGGTGAGAGTGTGAGTTTTTGAGACTGTCATTTTGTGAGTACTGGAGGAGAGTATTTTGAGAACAAAAGTCTAAATCAAAGAGACGTAAGGGAAAATTCTGCAAGGGTAGAGAAGGACTTGGAGTTAGATCAATTATGATGCAAGAAACACTCTATCATTTTTAAAAATGCAGCGAGGAATACCAGGTTAGGGGAACTGAACCCGTATTTTGTTTTAACTTCTGTTAAATAACATATTGCTTCAACTGTTATTGTTGCATGTCTGTTTGTTGTTTGAGTTTCTAGAAATTTTCTAGAAATTGTCTGGTGTTGTTGAAGACCTGCGTAGCGAGACAATCTGTCTCACCCAAATTTTGGGGTTTTACATGAACCGTCTGGTGGTAATGAACACTGGTCAGGTGATGTGAGCAAGATTGGCTCGATTTTTTATGTTATGTGGTTTTTGGGATGTTTTGATTGTGGGAAAAGGGTACGACTTGATTGTGGTTGTAATTATTGAGTGAGTAAGACTTGATTGTGGTTGAGATGTGCATTATTGGTTGTTGGATTTATAGTTCCTATGTTTAGGCTTAACTAGTGATTGAGTTTGAAGGTAGATATGGTTCTAAATGGGAATGGTATGAGTGAATTATAAATGCGTAGACATAGGAGATACATGGATCAAGTTAAAGTGTAGGAGTTCACTAATTGGTGGTGTAAGGTGAGTCTGCCAAAATTTGAAAGGACGAGACTTAAGACTGTAGAGTGAAAAGTGTAAGACCCGAGAAATTTAATTAGTTATCTAAATAATTAATTAATAAATACGGGTAATGGGAGTCTTTATGACACTTAATGTTAGTTTTATGACGTGGAATAGTACTAACCCAAGTGGTTGAGAGTACTTGATTGTGTTAAGAGGACTTGGGTTTGAGTCTTACGTATGCCATTTGTATGTTATTTTAATTGTTTATTATTTTAATAATAATATGCTTGAACATAATGAGTGATAATGTAATCCTAGATTTATAGTAATTATCATGAAACATGAATTGATTGAATGGTTATGCATTGACTTGATAGTAGCATGGTTGTGTGTTCGAACCTTGGTAGACACAAATTAAGCTTTCCTTTTGTCAAATTTATTTTTGCCATGGATGAGAAAGGTCAGAAACCCTAATCGTAAAAAAAGGGCAACCAAGAGGGCTGGAAAACCACCATAAACAATAATTCAATGATCATTAAGTGAGTGTTAATGTTAACCATTAAACCAATTAAAAGTAAGGTTGAAATTGGGATTAAGGGTAAAATTAGTGAGAGAGAGAGAGAGAAGTCTTCTGGAGTCACATTACTTACATCAAAAGGGAACTCTAACGTTGTCTTTTGAGCAAGGATATCCAGGTTAGGGGAGTTGTTATTGGTTTTGATGTAATTGATATGAATTGCATGATATGTTGAGTATTGGTTATGTTTAAATTCTGAAATTTCGTGACTCCTTTTTGAGTTTCTGGAATTTTTCCAAAAATTACTTGGTGATATGGAAGAAACCGTCAGGCAACACATGCATTTTAACTATTTTCTGGGTTTTTCTCAGAAACCGCCTAGTGGCACAAATGGCCCGCCAGGTGACTCATCATGCATAACCTAGTTTTCTGGGTTTTATATGAATGGCCAGGCGGTGATGAATACCCACCAGGCGATGCGAGCTAAATTGGCTCGAATTTGGGTTTTAGGGAGTTTTGGGCTATTATGATCGGAGAGGATTAATCTATACATGATGATGTAGTTGTGAAGTACTATAAATGGTCTAATTGTAGGGTGAATTGAATTAATTGGAATAAAATTTGGTATGGATCGATTTTAGGGTTTGGAATTTGGGAATTTAGAGTTTAGGGATGATTGATGGGCGAATTACATTAAGAACTCATAGGTACACTTTTAAATTGATATTAAATAGTGTTAGATGTACTTGTTGCATGCTGGATTGTGGAAATCAATAGAGGAATGCATTATGGAATTTTTTGGAGACATTGTAGGTGTAACAGAATCTGGAATTTTCCCAGAAATTGATGCACCGCTTGGCGGGGTGTAATTTGCCGTTAGGCGATAGGTGTTGACCAACAAATGTTGGTTGACTTGGTAGGGGCAGGTTGAAGTGTTGTGTGAAAGTGTCATGAGAAGTGAATTTGACAGTAAGGGGAAATATACATTAGGATTAGTGTGCTAATGGGAAAAAATTTTATGACTTATAGGAATAAGGGTGGGAAGCCATGGGAGAGGTCAAATTCTTGAGATAAATTGGACCATATGATGACTGGATTAGCATCAGTAGTGATTCTAATTGAGTGCGATGTTGTGTTCATAACAGTTGCAGAAAGCCTATTATTAACTTAAGGTTGAGTGTGGCTAAGGATTACTAATAACATGATTTTAAATGGGGATTACTTGATGTGGTAATTATGTTGGTGGGCAGGTACTGTAGGCACTCCCAATGTGCAAAGAAATGACAATTAAACTGGTTGAGAGCCATTGTTTTGTGTTCAACATAAGTGGGTTACATTCTTAAGGGAATTTGAAGGATATCATATTCTAAAGTGGTGAATGATGGTTGATTGCATGTGAAGGGGTAAATTGTGAGTTATGAAGGATGTGGATATGATTCATACATATATGGTATATGGGGATAATAGATTTAATAGAGTCGTTCTTGGATGCATAAAAACCAATACAACTCGTTGTACTAGTGTAAGGCCTGGCGATGAGGATGGAACCGCTAGGCGATAGCTATTATTCTAGGGGATTGTGGTAACGTGTGGCGCCTGGTGGTGAGGGTCGTCCCGCTAGGTGATGTCTATAAATTCAGTGGCCTCAGAGGTGCGAGGTGCCTAGCAACAGAGAAGTTCCGTCAGGCGGTCTGGAACTGAGTTTTGCCAGGCGGCTCTAGAGCAGCGTCAGGCGATAATGTAGAGGCAAAATGGTTGTATGCTTGAATGTGTGTGGCTTACAACGGTATCCCATGAGTTGTGACTCAGAATGAAGGGTAAACACGTGGTGATCCCGAGCTATGGCCTGGTGATATTGGTAACTAGTGTGAGTATGCGAGTTGTGACTCATATGGATGGTCTCCACTTGATTAGGCAATCACGGGTTACGGCCAATGATGTTGCTAATCTTGTATTGAGAGTATGAGTTGTGGTTCGTATTGGGAACTCCACTTAGCATTATGAATGATGGTTCGTAACAGGATAGTCTCGAACGTGTATCTCTGAGTTATGGCTTATAGATGGTGGAACCACGAGTTGTGGCTTGTGGCAGCAAAGGATATCTTAAGGTCATCATTTAAGGATGTAAAACGTGGATAAACATGATGATGGTCATGTTTTTTTGGAATTGGAGGATAATGGTTCTCAAAGAGTGTTTGTGTGTGTGTGTGCATTTTATTTTGATTATTGAGTTATTTATGTTGTTAGCTCACCCTATCTGCTTGTGGTTGGTGATGATCATGTGATTTCATTATATGGGAGCAGCTAGTGTTTTAGGTGGAGCAGGTGACACTTTGAGTCGAAGAGGGGCTAGCTTGGGGATCTTTTATAGACTATTTTTAATGCTTTGTAAAACGTTTATGTTTAAATAGACCTTGAATTTTGTAATGGCTATTTTGAACTCATGTATTAGAGTTATAACACTTTAAATAAAGTTTAAACTTTCCTGCATTTTGGGAAAGCATTTTTATATAATGCGATATTATTACTTATATTATTTCTATTTTATTTAACTTAGTAATATCCGGCCAGGATGTTACATTTGACACTTGAAATGCATGAAATTAACTTAACTTGAAGTGAATCAACCCTCTTTAGCTTAGAATTACAGAATGAGATGGTGATAATTAGTTAAACATGAAATTAATGATTTTTTGGTGAATTGCAGTACATTTACAAAAATCTAAAGAATGATTTAATTGAACTCCATAATTGATGTTGAGTGTTGAAAGGCGATTAAGGAAGAATTCAAATTTAACCCTCTGATGTGACCTCACCAAGCCATATTGCACCTTCAAGCCCAAGTCAAAGCCCAAGCCCATTAAAAGGCCCATTACAAGATCAATAATGAAGAAGATTCAAAAGGGCCTCCCATTAGATGATCACAAATTCAATGGACTTCACACATTATTCAAATGGGCCAAAGAGATCACAAAGACTTGAAGAAGTGCATATAAATCTAGTAGTGTAGATTTAAATTGGGCTATTGTTTGGGCTTTGCTTTCCAATAATACATAATACATGAAAGGAACATAGGATGGGGTTCAAATTGGGCTCGGCCCAGTTCTCTTCATACATGGCCGAGATTATCAATACAAGGAGGCTCCTTTGCTTCATGGTTTGACTAAGGTTGGTCATCACATCTAAAGGCTAAGAATCCTTCTTGTTCTTCAAGCCAAGATCCAAGGGGCGTGATCTTGCCTCCTTTTCCAAGGTTGATCTAAGGGCCAAGATCAAGGCCTACTCCATCCAATGGCTCTCCTTTCTCATGTGTAAATGGCTTCATATAAAAGCCAAAATTTCACTCATTTGTAGACACTCTTGAAATTTTAAGCAATAGATGCAACTTGAGTTGAGAGCACTCCTCCCTCTATTGCCTTTGAGAGTCACCCCTTTCTAGAGATTTCCTCTCTCTACCTTTAGCCACCTTCCTTAGGCTAGCATAGATTAGGAAATCCTATCACCTCTCTCACTTTTCATTGCTTGCAAGTGCCTTCCAACTTGCCTCCATTCCTTCATCCAATTTCCGCTGCCCATGGAGTTCTTCACGCACCTTTGGATCTCCACCATAATGGTATCAAAAGCCATCAAACCATGGTCTCTCATGGTTTGGTAAGGTTCTTTCCTAGTCTTGTGTTTCCTTCAGTTTTTCGTCTTATTATCATCTCCTTCTCCTTCTATTTTGCTTTCTCTTTCACGTTTACCATTCCTTTGCCATTTTCTTGTGTTTCTATTGTGTTTATCCATTGATTCGATGCAACTATGAGACTACAAGAGTGTTCTACACTCTACTTGTAGATTTCCTTGCTTGCTATGGTTCACATCATTTACTAGCTTTCCTTTACATTTCAGCACCATTTTATCTCTTCCATTGTATTTTTTGTCATTTTTATTCAGTGATTCTTTTTTCTTTTCAATTTCCACCGTTCAAGTTGTGTTTTATGTCTTGTTCATGCTTTCTTTTACATGTTTCTTCAATTTTCCAGCGTTTACAATCATTTTCTGCACTTGCTTGAGTGAAACCGTGTCAAACTCCACTCCAAAACGCAATGAAGCTTCATGCTATGTGTGTGGTTGTTTGAGTCAGCTTTCCTCATTGTTTTAATGCCATTTCACCGATTGGTTTGTGCCTTAGAGTGTCCTAAGATGTTCATCTTCATCTATGCTTGATTCTAGATCATAATCAAGCTTCAAATCGAATTGATTTGTCTATTGAACATCTTCCACTTTCACTCTACTTTTGCTTTAGTTTTCAACCTTTTTTTTTACTGCACACCTTCTGTTTGAGAAGTGTCACGAGTGAATCAGTGCACCAAATTTCAGCTGATTGTTGCTTCGAAAAACTAAGTCACAAATGAAAATTCTCCAACAAGAATCATTCCATTATCTTGAGAATTGAATTCTATACAAATTTTTGAAGTAGAAGCAACTTTCTACGTTTTTCAGTGCCAGTTTGTTGTTGTTTTCACTTGTGTCCTGACACACACTTTTCTTGTGTGATTTAACTGGAACGATTCATAGCACCGAATCACCTTCTAATTTTTGCCTAATTTTCTTAACATTTGGACGAAAAATTAGCAAAAAGAATCATTCACATATGTCCAGTACAAAAAATATGATAAATCTGCAAAGTTAAGGCATCTGTTAGCGTTTTCTAGTGCTGTGTTTTCGGGAAAATCACTGTTTAGTGCGTTTTTTGTGTGTTTTGCTTCAGAATTTCAGTGCTCTTGCTTTATACATTTGCTTGTTTGTGTGTATTCCATATTGCCATCAATTGCTTTCATTTGGAGTGGATTACTTCCCTCACATTGGCACACATGCAATGAATACCATAAGCATTTTATGAGCACTGCATGTTCTATTTTTGGTTTTTACTCCATTCTAGTTCCATTCTAGGATTCCTTTTGCTGTGCTTTCCTTTATTTCAAGCCTTAATTTCTTGCTTGTCCTTGTTTTTGGCTATTCAGTTGGTGTATACTTCAAAGCCATCAACTAAGGCTTCATTTGGCACCAAAAGTGCTCTTGGGAGTGCATCACTTTGTTGTCCAAAATTGTGGTGTTCAAGTTAGCCTCAGGAGTAGCTTCCAACACCAATTTCAAGCATTTTTGTTGGCCATTGTGGCTTGTAATTGTTGCATCTTTTTAGTTTACTAGTTTTTCTACAATTTGGTCACTTATTTTGGTCAATTTGGAGCATCCTTTGTGCCTTATTTTCTACTCAAAGTTCTCTAAAAGTTTGGTGCTCTCGGGTTGCTCCTCTTTGCCTAAATTTTGTGTACCAATTTTAACTCTCTTTGAACTTGTATTTTGGCCTACTTAGGTGTCTTGGGGAACCACAAGGTGTTCAATACCATCTCCTAAGTAGAACCTTTATCATCCATTAGTAATTCGCTTTTGGTTGTAAGTGTGTTGAAAGTTCTAAGTGCTTTCTCACCTTACATTAGGCCACATAGCTTATATTCAAGTTTTCACGTTGTTTAGTGGCTTAAAATTTTGAGACCAAAGTCTCTACATATTTTTGGCCAATTAGGGGTCCGTCTTTAGTGTTTTATAGATTTCTTTGTTCTTTGTTCTTTGTTGACAACTAGTGTCTAGTGATTCTCATCATTTAGCACTTAGCCATTGTGTGAAATTCTTTCAAACTTGCCCAAGTGTGCCTTGGCTAGGATTGGCTTTGGTTATTAAGTGGTCTTTTTCGACTCACCTCGCCTACCTGGAGGTTCATTTGTGTTCTTAAAACTTTTATTCACACTTTGTCTCAAGTGCTAGATCGTGTCAATCATGAGCACTAGAAGGGTTACACGTGCAAGGGTGCAAACCCAACAAAATTCACCACAACCAACACAACATAACACTAGTGCGGATGATGAGGGTGATGTTTCCCCTCGTATGCTTCACAAACTCACCAAAGAGGTGAGTGACATCAAGGCTCAAATGGCTGCCATGCAAGCCAATTTGCACTTCATATCTGAGCAATTAAGGAATCCTCCACACACTCACCGTGCTTCTCCTAGATCTTCTCGCCCCCATCAAGACATCATCATGATCTTAGTGGCGAGGAGGAGGATTTACAACGCCCCTTTCCAAGGCAATCTCCTCACACTAGGAGACAAAGGCGTGTTCCTCCTCACCCCAAAGAAACAAGAATAGATTTGCCTCCTTTCCATGGAAAAGACAATGTTGAGGCATATCTAGATTGGGTGGCAAAAGTTGAACAACTGTTTGACAGCCACGTGGTTGAGGAAGAGAGACGTGTCTCTCTTGCTGTTCTCAGCTTCCAAGGTCATGCCTTAAATTGGTGGACAGCCCTTGTCCTCCAACAGCGAAAAAAAGGCCTTCCCGAGATTGAATATTGGTTTGATCTCAAAGAGGCACTCCATGCTCGTCATGTTCCTTCATACTACAAAAGAGAGCTTATGGATAAACTCCAAAGGCTCCAACAAAGAACCATGTTTGTGGAGGAATATAGGCAAAAGATGGAGTTATACATCTTGAGGGTTGGGATAGATGAGGAAGAAGATCTAACCATTGCTAGGTTCTTGAGTGGTCTAAACTACAACATAAGAGATAGAGTTGAGTTGCTCCCATATCAAAATTTAAATGAACTTGTTCAAATGTGCATCAAAGTGGAGCAACAACTCTTGAGGAAACCTATTCGCAAGGATTCTTCACTCTCTTTTTCAAAATCTGATTTTCAAAAGAAAGATTTTTCTCATGTCAAGGAGACCGCTCATAGACACCCAGCAAAAGGTCAAGATAAGGGTGAGACCTCCAAGCGAGGTAGTGAGATCAAGTGTTTTAAGTGTTTAGGTAGAGGTCATGTGGCATCACAGTGTCCTACCAAGCGCACCATTGTGCTAAAGGGCCAAGACCTCTACA
>Ga0214543_1002146_pt1 | contig 38797 bp, 19 predicted proteins | sample CNSS2metaG_FD_160094 | JGI IMG/M metagenome (GOLD analysis project Ga0214543, IMG submission 160094) | Root nodule microbial communities from cowpea collected in UCLA plant growth center, Los Angeles, California, USA - CNSS2 | ecosystem: Host-associated > Plants > Roots > Nodule | place: USA...
GTTAAAAAAAGACAAAAACCTAACCTTGGGATCCAATATTTGGTTAACTCCTTTTCCTTATGTAGTCTGTCAAGGACCTTTGGGCAAATGTTTCCTTCAAAAGTTGTAACCTTTTTTCTCTTGGTGAACCACCTTTCCATTAAATAAACTCTGTTTTCCTCGAGCATGGTGATTATGGGTTTGCCTCTTGCATCCACTATGACACTATTAAAAGTTTCACTTATATTGTTGACAATTGTGTCGTATATGGCTCGACCACTAAATCTAGACTTGGACCAGAACCTGCATAAATAATAGCGTCAGTATTGATATCAGGTATTTGTACAGAAATCAGGTATCTGTATAGAATTAGGTATTTATACAGTAGAGATACCTTGGAGGTATAGTAATAAGGTATCTGTAAGCATCAATATTTAACTCTTTAATTGTTAACATCACTCTTTCCCAAACTGCTGCTGGGTGTGTGCTCCTAGCAGCCTTCCACATGAGTATCTTTAATTTTTGGCCATAGAATCTTTTTTTGAAATTTGCATACAAATGCCTCATGCAAAACCTGTGCTCAGCAGTGGGTAATAGGTCCTGAATGGCAGGCACTAATCCCTATGCAATGATAAGATTATTAGTACTTACAACATTAAACAAAAATTAATAAATTGAACATATATTAAACATACCTTTTGTTGGTCAGACATAAAGGTCATTGTCCTACACACGTCAATACCTCCAAGATCACCAATAAGCAATTCCAAGAACCATGTCCAAGTTTCTTTATTTTCAACTTCCACAACAGCATACGCTAAGGGCAGTAACTGATCATTAACATCTCTACCCATAACATTCAACAACTCACCTCCGTATTTTCCTTTTAAAAAACAACCATCCAAACCTATGATGGGTCTACAGAAGACAAATGAATCTTTACATGCTTTTAAGCAGGAGTAAAACCTTTGAAAAATTGCTTCATCATTATCATTTTCCACTTTGATTTTTATAGTTGATCCAGGACCCTGAACCCTGAACTCACTTACCTCATTGATGATGATTAACTAGAAAATTGAAATGAAGAGTGCAACTGCAATCCAATGATAAAATGGCAAGTATTAGATGCTTCCTCTGCAAATCTGAACTCAAGAAAGACGAAGATAAAGAAATTTCCCTAATTGCAAAATTTCCCATAAATTGAGAAATTAACGTTAATTAGCCACCTGTACAGTACACGTAACACACCCTAATATAAACCGTGCCACATGTAAAATGTTACGTTAATGATTTAAACGGCGTTACAAAAAAGACCAAATAAAACACGAATTGCGAAAATGAGGACCATTCTAAACATTCGGTAAAATTGAGGACCATTTTAAACATTTTGTGAAAATGAGGACCATCCACGACAACCACTACGAAAATAAAGACCAAAAAGGTATTTAAGCGATTATATAAATATGATGTCATTTCAATAAACGTTTTTGTTAACTTTTATACAATTATATTATTAATTAATATAATAAAATCGTAGTAACTTTTTTTTGTTATAATAACTATCGTAATAATTTTATTATTATTATATTATAAATGTCAACGTGAGCTAATGCATTATCCATAGTTGTATGCAGAATATGTTAAAAAATGTAACCATAGTTGTTTGCATTGTTTATAGATCATACAAAACCACTACATACGAACATATATAATATATTTGTATAAATATTTTGAGTGAGAAGTTGAAGATGACGTACTAAGGGAATATAAAAAATCGCGTTTAGGTATCTTAAGTTGAGACAAAAAGTTGAAGGCTCTATGATAATTGTGATTAATTATCATTCAATTATTGATGTAATATATATATTTAAGTGTGGCTAAACTAGGCCCACACTAATATTTAATTAAGGTACCATGGCTTAACATGAAATGAACATAAAGTAAGTAGATTATCTTTTTTCACAGAATAATTATAATTAATTTATTACATTTCAGAAAAAAGAGAGATACTCCTTCTATGTAATATTTTCAACAAAAAGAAAAGAAAAAAGAATCGTCTATCTAAAAGTGTACATTAAAATGAAACATTTTCGTTGAAATATATATATATATATATATATATATATATTATATTTCGTTACATTTTATTTTATTAATATTGATTAATATAAATCGTAAAAGTTTGAGAGTGAATTTTTGTCTTTCTCGGACAAATGTGTTTGAATTATCTGACTAACTAAAATGCTGTTTAAAGGAGTAATTTTGTTTTTATAGATGTTTGTGAGGTTTAGAAGTAAGTTCAATGGCAACAATTAAGAAAAAGTTATTTGCAATTTAAACTTGTATTACTGCTATAAATGATTATTTGTGTATGGTCTTAACATTTTAATGATTAGTCATATTATAAAATTTTCTTTCATAAAAGTATTGTCTTAACACGTCATAACAAGGTTTTGAATAATTTCTTTACTCAACCTGTTTTTGATGGAATGACTTTTTCAACCCATAGATTAAATATGATTAAGTGGTTCTCTGATCGTTTTACTTTTGTTATTATCCCAAGTTAGTGAAATCTTCGTCATCATTTTGTTTGCCCCCAAAAGCAGGGGAAAAAACAACATTTGTTTATCTCCATTGAGCTTATGTTCAAGTTTCGTTTTTTTAAATGTCACCAGTCACTAACATTTTCAACTAAGAAAGCACTAAAATGTCACCATGATATAACCAAAGATCGTGATTAATTTAACATTAGTAATTTTATATTTTGTACGATTTCCTTTATCTATGGTAACTTGTAATTAGAAATTAGAATATGACATCCGTGTGAAATTTTCAGTGACTTGTTCTTTTCTTGTGTCACTAATTTCCATTATTCTATACCTGGTCAATTAATGAAGTAATGAATCATCTCTTTTATTCCAAAAGCTCGAGAAGATTCAAGCTTCTAAATTTTACCATAGAGTCACAGATAAGAAATATGAGAAAATAAAGAAGTCTCAAATAAAAAAAGTGATTTGTTCTTGAAGAGCAAATGAGCATTTTCAAAATCGAATTGGAAAGTGTTAAATTGATTAAAGATAATGTAATTTCATAATCATAATAATAATGTAATTTAATAATATAGCGATTTACTCCTCTACTTCTGATATACGAACTGCTTCTACACTTCATTGCATCAACAAAATCTAATGGAAGAAACATGTAAAATAGAAAGTTATGATTTTTAAGAACTCCCACAAATCACACACAGAAGATTTCCCTTAGAATGATGATAAAATTGTGTAATTGACAGGTCTTGTGTTTAATTTTCATTTTCACTTTTGAGTCTTACACAAGAAGCTGGTTTATTTAACAAGTTCCATGTCTCAAACTAGTTCAACCACCATTTAGTTCGAATTCCAACTGGTTTATCTAACCATCGACGTGAATCGGTCACTAAACAGAGACACCAACTGAATTACCCTATTCAACTCCACAATTTTCCATTTGAACACAGCTTAAACCGAGATCCAATTAAACGTACGATAACAGAACAACAAAACCACTGTTCCTTGTACAATAATCAGACAACAATAAGAATTAAAGAATCGAAGAGAGTAAGAAATATAAGCCAAATGTGAAAAGAAATATGAATATATACACACAGAGACCCGAAGTAGTGGGTGTCCTGATTATTTTGTCGCAGCAACATATACACGAGGGTGATAGAGATGATGATTCGAGGTAAGATGAAGATAACAAATAATGAATATTTGGCTAAGCTATTTTTGTGCAGAATCTAGAAAGAAAAACAAAAGAACTAAGTAACTAGCAAGGTAGCAAATCGTCGCCGAAGAGATAGAGAAGTCTCTCCACGGCCCAACTAGGCTGAGGAGGAGGCTGACAAGCGGCGGAGTAGTGGTGGCAGCAAGAATTCAGCAAAGGGGCTCTGCAGAGCGGACACGTGGGGTTGTGATTATCGTGTTCGTGCTCCAACCATCGGTCTATGCACTCTCTGTGGAACACGTGGTAACAGTTCATGAGTTCCCGAACCTCGTCCTCCACCTCCAGCTGGCTGAGACAAACCGCACACGTGTCCTCTGTCTGTGGGAGCCTGTCCTTAATCTCTCCGAAGGTGGTGAGCAAAAGGGTGGTGTCTCTTTCCCTTGTGGTCTGAGGACAGGTTTCAGGTGGGTGGTTGTCTTCGGAGGTTGTGGTTGTGTCGTTGATGAGTCTGAAGAGGAAGCAGAAGACCCATCTGAGAACTGCAATGATGAGAGCAGCCTCGTATATGGCCTGGCCTATTGTGAAGCCGGAGAGAGGGTCTTCGATGTGGAACCCCATTGGAATAGCAGCTATGGCGGAAGAAAGTGTGTGTGGGAGAGAGAAGAGAGGGAAAAGGGGGAAGTTGTAATGGGTTCTATGGCTTTTTTATAAAGCCCAGATGGGAGTGGTGGTGTGGTGGAGGCTACTACTCTGCTTTTTTTTTCTTTTTTTTTTCTGCTTTCTCTTTGGCTTTCCTTTTACTTTCACTCACTTCTACGTTCTTTCTTCCCATGCTTTTTTCAAATTTTTTTTATTGTTTTGTTAAAGTTTATCCACCGTCCTTTTGTGATTAGGAATAAAGGGTCACCGACGAGTCCTTAAGACTATTCCGCGTGTCATCAGGAGCCAGTGTGAGGGATGGGTTAAGCCATGCTTTTCTTTTCTTTTAGTAATCAAAAAGAATTGGATGGTTATTCACAGCTAATACAGTTGCGTCATCTGGTATCAAAGTGGATCTTCAGATTCTCTATTAATTAGATTTGATGTCTTTTTTGTTGCTTTATTTTAGATATAACACTTCTGCATGGCATATTAAAGAATTTTACGATCAATTAACGTTGTAACTCACTTATAAAGTAACTTGGGTACGATATTACCAGGGTGTGAGGAAATTTACGTTGTAATCTAATGATATTTTATTAAAAAATTAAAAATAAATTTGTTGGAAATATTAATTCTAGATACTTACGCACTAAAATAGGACGTGACGGGTAAAGGGAGAAAACAAAGCACAGTTTCAAACACTTACTTTAATGTAGCAAATCAACGCGCTTTCAAGTTGAAAGGTTCTTGAAAATTGAGTGAACTATATATAGTTTAGTTTTGATTGAACATGTTAACTTCAGAAAAACAATAGCTTAATAAGCTTTTGGCTGCCATCAATTTCGGGCATAATTGGATTCAGTTGTTAAAATAATGGGAATTGTTAGGTGAAAGATAAAGGGAACAATAGTCAGGTTGCTTTTTCACATGATCATGAAACGTCATAGTGGTCCCATTGCATGTGTAGATTCCTAACATCCTACTCAGATCCAACCTATGTACAGTTCATTACCCCCATTTGATTAAGAAGTACGATGAACATGACAAACGGGAAAGGGTGTTCTTAGTGGAGGAGCGAAAGTGGCGGTATACGTCACAAAACAGTCAACTATGACTCATTGCTTGCAACAGAAGAGAGAAGAAATTACAAGGGCATGAAATGGGATTTTCATACCACATCATACCTAGAACCTTTCAATTTTTAGAGTTCCCCATTTATGACTGCATGTGGTGGAAGAAAGTAAGAAAGCTCAGATTAACAACACATAGATGCACGCTAAAAGAATGCTCTGATGTCATTGACCAAAGAAATTTACAAACTGGAAACTGCCTGATTTTGCCTGATTTGCGTCACTGATGAAGTGTTTTATATAGGTAGGCATACTTAGATTGCCAATTCACAAAGATGAATTGAACTCCATCTCTGTTACATAAGCAGATTTTTTTTGTTCTGGCAAAAGAGAACTTTTAGACGGTGGTAATATTTGAAGCTATCCTTGGGGAGCACTGCATAAAAGACAACTAATAAAAGTAATAGATTGTTCAAATGCTTTAGTCCCTTGCGCCACCTTCTTCCATCTTTTTTCGCATTTTGTATTGCAATGTAGCTGGTGCACAATCTAAAGGTGTTTCTCCTGAACAAGAAACAGTCAGTCAGGATTTTCATACAACAATTTGCTGCATATTTTATATTTTTAAGATATTTCTTACAAAGAACAATAGAAAAAACAATATAATAAATGGTTGAATTCTAGGAAGGGAAAAGATCAATTGCCTTGTGCATTTTTGTAATCGAGGCTTGCCCCCGAATCCATGAGAGTGAAAACTATATCAGTTTGATTGAAGACTGCAGCCTACAGAGAATATTAAAATTGGTGAACACCATATGATCAAGAAAATGGAATTATGCTCATGCATGTGCACAATCATGAGCAAACATTGGCAAAAGAGAGGGAGAGAGAGGTACCAAATGTAATAAAGACAGTCCTTGCTTGTCCTTGTAATTTGCATCCACACCCTGCGCATTTCAGAATCCATGAATACCACTTCCAAAAATATAACCTATAAAGGTAAGTGTCTATTTTGAAAGTGAAAAACCTCATTAAGAAGTTTCTTGACAGCATCAATATCACCATTTTTTATTGCCTCTCTTAAACCCTGAAAGCGTCACAGTTAATTCAAGATATGATTTTCAGCTCCCAATATCGTTTAGCACAATGTAGAGAAGTAATTGTTTACATTTAAACAACAAAAACATTTACCTCTCCACTAACTCCATAATCACTTTGAGGTTTGTCTGAGGTACCATTCATAGCACTGTAAATTTGCATCATAAACTATCAAATAATGACATAATAATAAAACATTCAAGAGAAAAATTAAGTCGTGAATTATTATGCATGGATATGATGCTTATCCGACACGACAGTATGTTTATTTTGAAATACATGACCATACATATTTTAAAAATGTACAGTAGTTCTTAAAACATAATAAATATATAACTATAATACAATGGTTGGGAATCCAAATTAAAATTTGATTTCTTAGGCATTGTAAAAATAAAAAAGTATAAATATCAGCATCATCAAAGAATTAGGGCTTCATAGATTGAATTGACAAGTATCGGTAATGACAACTCATGGATTAGAGGTGAACAGCTTATGAGCTTAACTTAGGTATAATGAGAGTCGTGATTGCTTCATAAATGTACAGTATCTCAAAGAAATGTCAGTATACCAAAAAAGCCAAAATTTTCAGATGAATGTACTTCATCACTATTCTTTCATATTCACAAGGAATAGAAGAATAAATAGCAAACAGCCATTATGGTGTCTGGCTAGATTATAATTCCAGTCCAGAATATTTCAACGTAAATCCACTCCTTAACTTTCTAGAAATTGCTTGCTTTTTCAGCTTGAGTTTCAGATGACAGGTAAGGGAAAATGCCTATGACTTTCCGGTTACCATCTCAGCCAAGGAATACTTAATATACAAGAATACTGTTAGAATCTTGTAAATATAGTAATGATGGATATTAAGATAAATGAGATTGATTCTATATTTATGTTAATAGTCTAAAATAGGGTAATTCAATATTTTCCCCCCTATAATTCAGTAGCTCCATTATGGTCTAGACACAGAAAATTCATCATAAGCTGTCTTGTTTCTCACTTTATCAACATGAAATCTAGAGCCTAACAAGAGGCTGATTCCAAGATATCCTGATAAACCTATCTTTCATCGGAATCTTTTTTTTTTTCATCAATGTTTTGCCATTCTATTCTTGCCACCACCACTAGTCTTTTCTGACAAGCAGCAAACCATTGACATTGTCTCCTTAAGACCTGTCTATTCCCATCAATTTGATAGCTATAGGAGGCTGCATGCACCCTGATGCACCTCCTCTATCCATGTGTGTTTCTCCCACATGCCGCCAAAATCCAACAGACTTGACAACACGTCTAGTGTCTATTCCTACCACCATCAATTGGGATTTGTTTGCCTATCTTTCTCTTCTATCTAGATATGGTCTCGGTTTGGTGTTTGGACATCTGCTTGCCACTGTTTTGTCCTGCTTTTGGACATTATTTGGCAGTTTCTCTCTTATGCAGACCAATGTCCACCTCTGGCTCTATGAAGTTTAACACTCGGTTTTTTACCAGCCATGTCAATGCACTGCTCTCATCATTGGATGGTAAGAACTACTCCTCATGCGCTTCTCAGGTTGAACTTTGGCTTATTGTAAATGAGACACGTCTCACTAAAAAGAAAGACAATTTTTCCATAGTAGACCATCCTGTATGGAAGAAGGTTGAACTTAGCTGTGTTGTACCATCCAAGCCACCTTTCATCCATGTCTTCACCATGTATTTCACACTCACAAACCTGCAAAGCAATACGAACACATGCCAAACAACCTTTTACAAAAACTTCTCAAGGACTATTAGATTTGTGAAGTTCTCACGACCATCCATAGGGTTGCCAGATTAAGGATTCTGTTTCGATTTATTTGGGCAAGGTCTTTGTTGCTACTCTTGTAGCAGAGCTTCAAAATCATCAAAAGTTATTCATGCCCTTGGCCCTTATATGGTTTACCCACAAAGTATTATCATGCTTGAGCTCAAATCTTGGGTAGCCCCACAGCTATCATGGTCAATATTGGCAACTCTCTTTCATGTCGCTACTAAAGCCTCCTTTGAGTCTTGGCCCCTTCCTTTTTTGACTTGACTCTTCTGATTTAGTCTCTAGCAACAATAATATACCTTTACAACACAATAACGGCAAAGGACGTCCTTGATGGGAACATTGTCAAAGGTTGGCGCACATAATTGATAAGCATTGGACTCTGTATGGTCAACCTCCTTTCACTTCCCAGGTTCTTTAGAGTTCTAACCCTCCTTCTTTGGCTTCCACTTCTTTGTTGCCTTTTGAACTAGTATCAACATCTTCCTATGATGACTAGAAATGTTATGAAGATAGTTAGGTTGGTTCCATTGCTACTGTTGCACTCACTTTTTGGGCTCTCGGGTCCTTGATTCTAGGCCACCGATCATATCACCAAGAATAAATTCATATTTTTTCTTCTTTTTCTACTTTTGGTTATTAACCTTCTGCCACCATGGTAAATGGTTCTCAAACACAATCCCAAAGTTTTTGTATTGTCTACCATTTTCCTTGTCTTTCTATTCATAATGTCCTTTATGTCACCAGGACTTCTTGTCATTTATTGTCCATCAATCAACTAACATAATCCCTTTATTGCATCATTTCTTTTGCTAAAGATTATTTTCTTGCGGGAGCAAAGAATGTGAGTGCACAACTGACTTCAGATGCGAGTCTCATGGCCTCCATTAGCTCAGTAGGCCTTATCTTCTTGGATAAGCCACAACATCCCCGTTGGTTCATGCTTAGTTAAGACATCCAAGTCTTAATAAGTTGAAACCGTCAATCCTCGATCTTTCTAACTTAGATTTTTCTAAGTCATGTTAATTGTGTAAGCATAACCAAAGTTCTTTTTTTAACTGCACTGTTAGTCATCATCCCTTTGTGTTCTAGTTCATTCAGAAATTTGGAGTTTGAGTTGTATTTCCTATACACCAGGAGGTCAAGATATTTTGTTACTTGTATAAATAAGTTTAACTATTTTATGTAGTTATATTTGATGAAAGTAATAGTGCACGTGAGTATTTGATTACTCAATTTGACGCCTAATGACTTTGCATGGTGTATTACATCAAACATCTTGTCCTCATACTCCATCAAAATGGAGTTGTTGAATGCAAAATTGACATATTTTTTGTACCACCACAACTCTTTTCCAGTTTCATGTCCTTCATCAGGTTTTGGGTAACGCAATACTTTCTATGTGATATCTTATCAATTGTGTGTCGTCATCCATTCTAAAAGGTAAAATCCCTCAAGTTCTATATTTGTACCACTCTCAATCCTTTAGTGTACCGGGTCTTTGGTGCTAATATTTTGATCATGTTTTTTATTCTAGGATTCACAAACTCTCCTTGGTCTCTCATAAATGCAGGTGTCCACGATCTCTAAAAGGGTACAGGTGTTATCACCATACTCTTTGCATGTATTTCATCTTTGTTGATGTCAACTTTGAAATAGTTACTATTTTTGGGGCTTGAACCATATCTTGGTGCTCCTATCTCCTTTGTATTTCATCCAATACTTCTCCTCCAACAATTACACCTATCTTGGAACACTTTTATCCTACGGAGGACTTTCCATTCTTCCAGGCCCATCTCCCCCTTTTCGGGTCAATGAATGTCATACCCATCCTATATGGCTGCCAACTAGCACTAACAACACCACAAACTCACCTTCAAAGCCAAATCAGTCACCTCATCCTCCAATCCTGCCTCCTGAGTCAAAAATTTCCATTGCTCTACGAAAAAGTATACATTCTACATATAGTCCTACTCCACCTTTTTTTTTTGAGTTATCATCACATTTCTACTTCCAACTATTTTTGTCTTCCTTCCTTGTCCTCCATTTCTATTCCTAGGAATAGAATTGAAGTCTTTGTCCATCCAAGATAGAAATAAGGCATAATAAACGAGATGCGTGCATTGCAAAGAGCAACGGGACATCGAACCATGTTCCTCCAACGCCAAGGAAGTCAGTGATTGGTTGTCGATAGGCATTGTACTCAAGGTTGGTCAATACGAAATAATGACCAACTCTTCTTGATATCTCATTTGGAATAAGTGTAGTAAGTCAATTCCTCTATTCTCCATGTACGGAATATTGGAACAATTACTCACATTGATCAATACATTAAAGGAGCTCAAGGAAAGAATATTTTGTTCAAAGACAAAGGATACTCTTGACTTGTCAGATATGTTGATACAAACTAGGAAGGCTCCCCCATTGATAGAAGGTCCATTTCTAAGTTTTGTATATTTGTCAAAGAGGACAATGTCTATTGAAAAAGCAAGAAGCACAATGTTGTAAGCACGTCCAATGTGGAGGCGAGTATGATCTATGACTATAGCCAATGAAGAGCTCACACGGATCAAGCAATTGCTTTAGGAACTAAAGTTTGGGAAAGTTACACAATGGTCACTTATATGATAACCAGATCAACATGTATATCGCCTCAATCTAGTACTCCATGAAAGGATGAAGCATAATGAAGTTGATCATAACTTCATCACAGAAAATCATGTCTAGGGAAATAACTATTAGATTTGCCAATTCCCTGTAATCAACTAGCAAATATATTCACTAAATCACCAAAGGGGTCCTTGGATCAACTACATATGAAACAAGTTCGGTGTGCATCACCTACATACTCCAGCTAGAGGAGAGTGTTAGAATCTAGTAAATATAGTAATGGCAGTTAATAGGACTAATTAGATTGATTTGATATTTATATTATTAACTTAAAATAGGGTAATTGAATACTTTGTAATTATGTTTTCTCTATTACAAATCAATTGTGTTCTTGTGGCCTAAACATGCAGAATTCATCCCAAGCTCTGTTGCTTCTCTCTCTCTCAAACCAAATATAATTTCAGGTCAACTGGAAATTCAATTTCACTTCAGCAAAAATATATATGAATTAATCAGTCCTTACCTAAATTTGCTAGTTGAAGTGGAGCTTCTATTTTTCGGAGCAGTGTCTGTTTTCTTAGGTTTAGGATTTGATGGAGCTGCAACAACTGGGTTCGGTTTCCTCTGTCATAGAGGATAGACAGAAAAATTGAGTCTGTGAATTGCACAAACAAAAAAGAAAATATGCATATGATATTAAAACTTATAACCTGTTGGGAGGGTGCTTTAGAGGAAGGGGCGGGAGCTTCACAAATGCAAAGTGGCATTCCACACTTACACTCTTTAATGTCTGGTACAAGATTATTCGCTGCAGTTGGTATGGATTTTGAATCAGCATTTGCATTAATATCTAATTTAGAAATTGTATCCGTCACACTGTTAGCTCCGCCCAAAGAACCCTGTGGTACATCCTTTCCAGACCTGTGCCACAGAGAATATGTAATGCATAAATAATTCCTAAATAATATTGGTCTTGTGTAGAAAGTAGTGATATTTCTACAAAAACGGAAAAATAAAATACTTGTAGAGGAAGGCTAAATTGACGAATACAAAGAGGAAAAAAAAAATTTACTAGTTAAAAAAAGGACAAGAGGACGTTTTCCTTGTCATTTAGACAATTGAGCCAATGGCCCTTCAGAGTAAAAATATAAAAAAAGAAAAGAATAATGCTGATAAATAAGATATGCATTATGCTGTCCCAGAGGTTGGGGGATATGTTTTTCCAATCCGAAATTGTGAGTGAAATAAAAGTTTGAAAGTTTATCATGAGACATCATTTCATGCTAAATAATTTATATTATTAGTTCACATAACTACTGTAAGATTAGGCTCTCAGTCTCTCTGTTTTGTAATGGTCTTTAGAAAAGGGTTTTCCCAATTAAAAATATGTTCAGGGACGATCGGGTAACTTTTTTTCATAGATGTGTTCTGTTCTGTTCTCTCTCACTTCCTTTTTTTTCTTTTCTAAGGAGAGACTCTAATCCTCCTAACACTTCGTAATCCCCTTCTCCTCATCTTCAAGTATTTATCCTTTTACAAGAAAAAGCATACACAGCTTTTGCAATTAACATTTTGCCATATCCATTAGAATAAAAAATAATTTATCTACAAAAAAAGAAAGAAAACAAAATACTATTCCAAAACTGCTTGAACTTTAGAGCCTTCACAAATAAAATAAAGAGATCCGGTGTATTTAGGGTAGCCTTGAAAAAAACCTTCAATAGTTAAGTCTTACATTTATGCTTAAAAAGATCACAAGTTCCACTAAACAAGGTAGAAAATAAATTAAATTTTCAGGTACTCAAATGGTGCTTTTAAAATTCCATGTACCCAGATGATTATTGAAAAACAATAAAAAGCACATGCTATGAAGTTGTGAGAAAGTAATGTACCCTGAGTTGTTGAAACAATCAGCACATACTCGGACATTTGAGTAAATGCCAAATTGTGGTAAAGCCTACAAAGAAATATATCGTTAAATGAAGCTCATCGAGGATAACACTGGCATTAATGTCCAAAACCAAAGGCAAAATAGCATACCATTTGATTTGCTGAATGTTCATTACATAATGTTCTCCCACAGGATCGACAGTGATGCTGCATATATACATTATACAGAAGTATACAGTATAGTCACTTTCCAAAAATGGAAACTTTCCAGTGAACTGAATTTCACGTGAAATAGCAGAATTTGGACTTAGATTACATACACATAAATATGGAATATCTTACAGAGACATCCAATAAATTTTCACTATTCTATTCTCACCACATTATCTTATTCATTGATATAACATGAGCATAAGATAAATTCTTGTTAAGTGTATGTCTAAAACAGTAAAAATATATATAAATTAAACTTCGTGTCTATCCAACTGCATGCCAAACCAAAAGAAAGGTCGACGCGTATGTTGATAAACCAACTCCTACGCACCATGACCAATACGACGTTTAATATAAATGCTTTTAATGAAAAGTTATCATTCTTGATCTTACATTATTAACTAATAAACTTCGTTCTAATCCCTTACATAAAAACACTAACGGACCCAACCGATTCAAACACCGACTATTTTACATCTATGATGATCCCAAAATCGCTAAACAAACATCAAAGTGTTCATAAAGTTTATTACACATCCAAAGAGGGGGCGTAACATGATAGAACTAAAAAGCAGAAATTCTGATCGAAATTGGAACGAAGGAGAGGAAGATGAGAGATGTACCCTTCTTCTGAAGGTGTTGAAACCGCAATTGCAGACAACGCATCGCGCTGCTTCTTGGAATTGAGGAGCTTCAGCAGTTGACATGATCTTCTCTCTCCGCTTCCAAATTTTAGTCTCTGTGTGTGTGCTGATCAAATCACAGAGTCACGAGAATCAATTCATTTCTCGAAATGGAGGATCAGGAATAACATTAATTTTTGTTGGGTTGAGGAGTGTTCCAAGATTGTGATTTTTTCTTGGACCCTGTTCTTTTCGGAGAAAATATACAAGTGGGCCTATGCCCGAAGATTATATAGGCCTCACTATAGGCCCGAAAATTGTATAGCCACTTCATTTGTTAATTTCTATTTATCATCTTTTATTTAAATAATTTTACTTTTTTAATAAATAAAAAGTCAGTTATATAATTATTTAATAACAAAATAATTAAATAAAAAATTAATTTAAAATTTTTAAATAACTTCCTTCCTAAAAAACAATTTTATATATTTTTTTAAATCACAAAGCATAATACTTGATTACAACTATAATACCTAATTTCACATATGAATTTATATCTCGTTTATGATATACCTCATTTATGATGATTCATTATTGACAATATTCTTTTTAATATGGATTAACTACCATTTTCGTCCTTATTTTCGTAGTGTTGGTTGTGGATGATCCTCATTTTGACATAATGTTTAAAATGGTCATCATCTTTACCGAATGTTTAAAATGGTCATCATCTTCGCAATTCGTGTTTTATTTGGTCATTTTCTGTGACGTTGTTTAAATCAGTAACAGAACACTGTATAGGTGACACTGTTTGTATTACGTTGCATTGGGGTGTGTTACATGTACTGTACAAGTGTGGTAATTTAGAAATCATGCAGAGAACATCACAACAATTCAAGCACAAACAAACCATAAAAATAGAATTATGAAAATCCTAACCCACGAGCAAACACAACCCAGAAAACCCTAAACCCACTTACATTGTTGATGATGATTAACTGAAAAATTGAAATGAAGAGTGCGACTGCAATCCAACGATGAAATTGCAAGTATTAGCTGCTTCCTCTGCAAATCCGAGCTCAAGAAAGACAAATATGAAGAAATCGCCTCCAACGATGAAGAGCGTGACTGCAATCCAACTCAAGCCCTAATTGCAAAATTTTCCCTAAATTAAAAATTTAACATTAATTAGTCATCTGTACAGTACACGTAACACACTCCAATGCAATGTAATACAAGCAGTGTCATTTGTACAGTGCTCTCTTACTGATTTAAACGGCGTTATAGAAGATGACCAAATAAAACACAAATTGCGAAAATGAGGATCATTTTAAACATTCTGTAAAAATGATGATAATTTTAAACATTCTGTCAAAATGAGGATCATTCACAACAAACATTATGAAAATGAGGACGAAAAAGGTATTTAAGCCTTTTAATATATAATAGCACGTGTGTATGCAAACATGTAAGATATTATACGAGTCGGTGATGATATTTTAATGTTATTAAGTTAATATACAAAATAAATTTATATTTATTAAAAATAAAGCGAGATGAATGGAGAAAATATGAGAAAATAACTTTTTGATGAATATGTTAATTTTAAAAAATTTAACAAATAATTATATTGTAAAAAATAAAATTGAAATTATGAGATGTGAATACAAAAGAAAGAATATCTTTATATATAGCTATAGAGTTGCTTAGAAGGCTTTGAAGTGTGAAATTATTAAAAGTCAAATCTAATAAGAAAGATAAAATATATTAAAATTATTAATATAAAAATATATTAAGCTAAAAAAATATAAATTAATATAAAATACTACAAAAATAAATAAAAATATATTATCATAAATATAAAAAATACTGCAGTTCATTCTCTCTTACCTTACTATTGAAGTGATACTACAATTAAGGCTAAATGTCTTTTAACATGGTTAAAACTTTTTACAATCCTCTACTCTAAATTATTTCCTCTCAAATATACCTCTCATTTCTTTTCCACCTTATCTTTCACTCCATCTATTTATAAACCAAATTTATTTTATTTTCTAAGTTAATTACATGAATCAAATGAAACATTGTCTCTTATTACCTTATGTCATTTTATTCTTTTTTATATCTCTTATATGAAAGATAAAATTAGAATATTATTTTAGTTAAATTTTGTAATATATATATATATATATATATATATATATATATATATAATATATATATATATAATATTTATATATTTTTTTTTTATTATTATTATAATATTTTTTTTTTTATATTTTTTAATATATATATATATATATATATATATATATATATATATAACTTAATTATACATATAAGTGGAATATTTATTTATTATTATTATTATAATATTTTATTGTTATGTTTTTTTTAAAAACCGATTTAATTTTTCATGTTTAGACTTTATTTACACAAAATATTTTTAAAATATGAATTTAATCATAGGAGTTAAATCATAACTTTTTTAACTTTTATATTTAAAGTTAAAAATAGTAATATAATTATTTAAAAATATAGATGTTGTTGTCTTCATGTATCAATCACTAAAGTTGGTTATCGTGACGAGAAACATCACATTACAGCATAAAAAGTATCCATAAGTAAATAATACAATAAACAACAACATAAAATAGGTGGACAACATAATGTTTAATTATCCAATTATACTTCATCACAAAGTATGTAATTTTATTGCCACTTAGTTTCTTAACTATGAATACATGGTCTTTTTTCCATGAGATGAATTGTCCCTTGTTTGGAATTGCTATGAGTATATACGGAGTGCATCTCACCAAAGGACAGTGGTTGGACCTAAAAATTCAATGTAAGTGTACTATATTCAACATATTACATAAATCTTCACAAGGTGTTTTAATAATGCACGACTAAAAATAAAATTTTCAATATGAATAAGTTTTCTATTCTTTATAACAAATTGTATATAAAAGATGACATTGTTTTTGACATTAATTTCTTATCCATAATATATGTTTTTTTTATGTTGGAATAAGGATGCACAAAACACTATTTATCTTTTGTAATTCTATTCGGTTTTAGCTGTCCGATGAATTTACATGTCAAAGGCATTATTTTGACGTTCAAGTGTTTGATTAATTAAGAGTTTAATAAATGCATGTTCGATTAATTAAGAGTTCAATAAATGTGGTAGATGCAAAAAATAGTAAATGTCTTACCAACAATCTAAGTTATAAGTCATTTAGTAGATTTTTATCTTAATAACAACCTAATATGCCTAATCACCTTTTAATCATGGCCACTTCGTACGATAAATACACTAGCCCCTCTAATTGGAGTGTTCTACTTTGGAAGACAACAATTTTATATCATGTTGCTTACGAACTCGTGCGATAACATTAACATCTCCTACTGTTGTAGAGGGGTCCATTTAGTGGAAGAGATCCTAAACTTTACAAAAGTGAAACTAGTTAGAAGATCAACAATTAGAGTACTTATCAATTTGTTTTACACATTTGCATGTAATAAATATGTGTGCACACATAATTCAATTACATACATCAATTTGGTCTACATATTAAAACAAGTATTCACAATTATTACATATTTTTTAGAGAATTGAAGCATGGAAACTATATATTACCATACACAATACCAATGTTGTGTTAAAATCTTGAAGTATAAAGAACTTTTAGAGCTTGCAAAAAATAAAAATCAATTGGATATTAGAAATAAAAGTCAAATAAACAATTGTTCTAATTATCATATATCTCATCATACTAAAAACAATTATCTCAATAATATTTATAAACCAAATTTAAATAATTAAAAAGTACTAAAGTAAATTTCAATATCCATGTATCATGGTTTGGATTATTTGGAAAATATATTCCATAAATTTTTTATTCTATATTTTTACGTTCATCGTACTAATTATTGATTTCTAAATAGTATTTGTTGAGTAAATCAAATTAAGGCTTCTTGAAATTTAAGGAAAAAGTTACCTTAACATAATTGGAAAAAAAATGCAATAAGTAACTTATTTCACTAACTTCTCATCCTAACCACACTTTTTGAACTTTTAGGTTGTGTTTATTGGTTTCTCAACGTAGACTACCTATATGTACATGAAAATGTTAGATTCAACCACATGAATACTACAATATCATTGAAATCTTGTAAACTTTTATATTCAAATTAAAATGAAATAATAATAAATAGTTGATTTCAAATTAAAAATCGTATTGCCAAATTTTCAATTCGAATTTTCATTTTTACAATATATTATCAATATTTTTATAGCATTCATATATTTTTCTAATGAATTTTAGATTTAATTAAGTTTTAACTCTATAATAAATATGAAAATTTTCACTTAAGTTATTATTAATTTTTTTTTGTTTATGGAGTATTCAAAATTTTTATATTTTTTAATTGAGTTTTTGTTAAATTTTTTCATTAATTATTATCTTGTCAGTATTTATATTTAAAATTAACTTATTATTATTATTATTATTATTATTATTATATCTTGAATGTTTTTTTATGTGAAGATTGTGCAATAAAAAATATGAAATTTAATGTAATAAAGTTAATGAGTTATATAAATTTATTAAAAAAAAAAACTTAACGATGATATCTGTATTGAATTAGCCTTTGTATATTTCTTTTATTTTTGGATTTGAATGTGTGATTTCAATAATTTCAAGAATTTGAAATGCATTAATATTTGAATTATTTATAATTAATTTAATTTTAATTTTAAATTATTTTACATTTTTTTTGGATAAATCAATTAAAGTTATATCTTAAGATATAATTTCCTTTTAAAAATATTATTTCAAAACTAAATTTATAAAAAAATATTAGTCAAATTTAAATATTCATATGATATTTAAAAATTTATTTTTTTCAACACGTATATGCATATAACATGTATAAAGAAAGAGTGAATGGTCCTAAAATTTTAGTTTTTCTACAAAAATTAAAATTTTATTATTTTAGTTATTTAAAATATCTCTAAAATTTTAATTTTTTTTGTAAACAATTTTTTTAATCCAAACACATTATTAGTGTTTGTTAAGAGAGTGAGATTATCTAACTGGTAGGATAGATAAAGATATAACATTACTTAATTATTTCATAATAAAAATAAAAATTTAATTAATTATTTAAGTGAGCCAAACTCATTCTATTTCTCCCTCAACTCCAGTCTAACATACATAGCAGTAATTAAAATTTTTGAGCAAACTAAATAAGTACAACGTGTTCCACGCTAATATTTTAAAAAGAGATTCACTCCCTCGAAACAATAAACGGAAACGTCTTCATAAAAATCTAAGGAAAAAAAAAACATTAATTTGCATTGGTGGAAAATAAAAGAAATCTCTTTCGAGTGCAACGAACACAACATAGGTAAGTACATTTTCACACGCTATCATCAAACTACATTAATGTATGAAGTCAGTTGTCAACACCAAATTAATATCACATTAGCTGCTTTCAACATCAATTCATTAAAGTTTGTTTAATATTTTTCATAAATGTCCAACAACATATCTTAAACATACCTAAAACCCACTTTTTATCTCAGGATTTTGGGTCAGTTTTATTGAAAATGGTTCAAGTCAGTCCACTTATTTTCTTATTTTAAACAAACTTTTCAGTTTTTTTACTTTAGTTCTTCTTCCTATTTTCTCTACTCTTCACATCTATTGTTTTTTCCTTCTAACTCAGTTATTACCACTCCTTGCAACAGAGGCTAAAATTGAGATTTTTACAGAATTCTCGTCAGAACAAATTGAACTCCTTTCCTCTATGTAAGTGAACCTCAAACCTCTATTTCTTTTTTCTTTTTCTAGTTCGGTTGTGATTGGTTCAGTCTTGGGGTTTTCATTAGAGCCACATTTTCGTCCTTGTGTTCATGTCTTTCAGCTTTTTAGTTTGTTTCTGGAGTTGTGGTGCTCCTTCCATTAGGGATCTCTTCCTATAGGTTCGCTTTCAGTTTCGAGGTAACAGAAGTTAGGATTTTATAATTTTTTTTAAGTGTCTTGCATGTTTTTGGTCTTGAATCGTACTTAAAATGTTGGTTTGATGTTTCTGGTTGTGTGAACATGAACTGTATATGGTTTGGATTGGATTTCTTGCATGTGTGAGCATGTGAGAAACCTGAGCCCAAGCGAGCAACCCTCGCCTAAGCGAGAATAGCAAAAAAACTCACCCAGGCTTTTGTTCAAGTTGTCGCTCAAGCGAGGAGCTTCAGTTTTAAGCGAAGAGCAATCTCGCTCAGGCGAGAAGGTCTCGCTTAAGCAATAACTCGCAAAACCTCACAGTGTCTCTCTTTGAGCTCTCGCCCAAGCGAGAATGCCTAGCTTAAGTGAGATAACTTTTGTCGCTTAAGCGAGGGCTCCTAGCTTGAGCGAGACTGGTGAAGGGAAGTGTTGAAATTGTTTGATTTCTTACATGATTGACTGTTTTACTCGTCAAGAACATGTTGTATAATGTGCATGTATGATGTGGTGTTTTGAGACTGTATTGGATGTGTTTAACATCAGATTGTGATTATTATGAGATAACATGTGGACTTGGTGTGAAAATTTCATGGAGAAAACTCTTTTGATGATAAAGTATTGTGTGTAGTAACTTAAAGATTCAAGTAAGGTTGCATCTTGACACTCTAAGGAATTAGTCAGACTCACATAGAGTAGACTTGTTCAAGTGGTGAGAGTAGCAGAAGGTCATGGTCTTTGACAGGATAATGGTCTTAGATAATTATGAACTAACCTTGTGTGGTGTACCAATTGATGGCTTTGTAGAGCAGTAAAGGCCACCACAAGTGCAAGGACCAATGAATCCGATTTCATTACATATATCAGGATAATTGAGTTAGAGGATCTTTTATTGTTTGTTATCACATGTTGTTATGCTCATAATGTGTTTATTTATCTGTTAAAGTGATTTTTCTCTAGCTTACCATTTTCATGTTTCTGTTATGTTTTCTTGTGGTGTTTTTCTTTTTGCAATGATCACCAATATTGATGTGAGCAGATATGGAGACCCCTGGTGATCTAGTGATCACCATGATGATGGAGATGTTGTAGTTTAGTATGGACATGTTGGATCTTGCTTATTATTTGAACTATTTTCTTTGTAATTCCTTGCTTTGTTGAGCAACTTTTTGCCATTATGTTTTATGTTTTAAGACATATTTATAACATTGTTTTAAGACATATTTGTCAATCTGTTTAGTATATTTTGGATAACTGTAAAAGGTTGATTCTCATATACTGTTTTATTCTATTATAATATGTGATGTTTTGTTTATTAGAGTTATTCTATTAAATATGATGTCACAACATAATTAATGACTTTATATTATATATTGATTATTTTTAATTCTTAAATTTTAATCTAAAACTAAAATTTATTTATGATCTAAATTTTGATATAGTTTGATTTATAAACTTAAAAAATGAATAGATATAGTCTTTATAACTCAATTATCTTACACTTTTTGTGACGTGTCGAACAATGTTTATGACCGATGTTTAAGTTGTTTACACCGTTTAATACATTTGAGCTCAAATACAACTGTTATTTAACTCAAAAAAAAAATACTAACACGGTTATGTTGAAATAATTATATTTATTCATTTTTAAGATTTAAAAACTAAAGTGTATCAAAATTTAAAACATTAACAAATTCCAATTTTGTATCCAAGTTTAGTGATAGAGGACTATCCTAATATTCCATACAAGAAGAACTTAAATATGAACCTTTACAATTTAAAGGACCTATGAGAAGGGCAAGGAGCAAGAGATTGAAAGATCAAAACTATTCAAGGCTCCTAATGCTACAAGTTATATGAAATTCAAAGAATATGAAGATCATGGCTTGAAACACATTTGAAGGATAATTTTTAGGAAAATTAGTTTATGCTTTTAGACTTTTGGTTTCCTCTTAGAAATTAATTATGTTTCATGTTTTTGGGCTTTAAGCTCTCTTTTATAAATTAGTTTATGTTTTTATGTTTTGGGTTTGGGCCTAGGATTCTTAGGTTTTCTTAAACTTATGTGTCTATATACAGAGATACCAAAACCAAAAACAATGTAGACACTTTTAATCATATATTGAATTTGATTTCATTAAAGAGAAGATTCTCTTTGTTCTTGGCTTAGGCCTCCAGTTCTTATCAAAGATTAACATCTTTGTGGCGAATCTTCACTTGACTTATCAATCTGCTAGATTGTGGCGTCCCCCATCTCTGTCTTATTCCGCGTTCTTCTCTGATTTATTTGTTTTATGTCGTGCCTTTTGAGGATTCAAATTCAGAGACGATCATACTCTTACCTGGATAGGATCCTATCATTTAGGAATTACAAATATATTTAACTCTCGTATATTTTATTATATTCATATGTTTGATGTAACAACCCTAATTTTTTATTTTATTAATCATTCTCTTAGTAATTATAATTAAGATTATAACTCATTGATAACATCAATAATTATAGTTACAATTTAGTTTTGAGCTCAGTAACATTGTATTTCAAATTAGATTTAACATAACTCATAAGTACTCGAATATTTAGGAACTAAAAGCTTAATATGATTTTTCAAAAATCTAACACATATTCTCTTATTCATTCTATACTACTTAGCTTCGGTTCCATTGCTAGTATCCTCCATCAGCTCCTAAATCTGCTCCTATATATACATAAGAGAACCAAAAGATACAAAATGCAAGGGTGAGACAAATATCGCAAAAATAATTTATACTTGAAAGCTATTAAATATTTTTCTAAAATATGAAAATAAAGTCAGTTAATTAAAATTCAAGCATCAAAGCACATAGAAATTTCTAGACTATAGACTATGTACCTGTCATATTGACCCTCCTCCCCTTTTTCCATACAACAATCACTCACGTGGAACATTATATATCTCATCTAATACTGACAGGTTAACTTCACTAACTGCTTAAGGATGATCATTTTTCATATCATATTGTTTACTTTGTGAAGCTTCCTTCGACTTCACCTTCGATTTATCATCTCTATGTGAGTTTGATACTAGTAAAGTCATGATAGTCTCACATCACAAGTCCCCTTATATACGCTTGACCTTATCCTAGATTAGCATTTCTCCTCAAAAATAGCTAATGTGACGTGACAACCATAGGACACTAAACTTTCATAATTAATCTTATGTTCAAGATATATAAATTTTGTAATATGACTCTACAAGAGGTACTATATTTATAGTTCAACTTTTTTTTTCTAGAACTTTAGGATTTCTCCATCACTTCATATTTTTTCTCATTCCTATCCTTAATTTACACCATTTACACACATACAACATTCTAATAAGCAACCCAATATGTCACATTCATCGTTATGACATCAAATTTAATTATCTCATCTCTATATTCTAACAATCTGAAAAATTATACTTCAATCATGTTCTCAAACCATTCACCAATTTAACATGTTTCAAATTATATATTTTAACTGAAAATTCCCTAAACCACTATGACATTCAGAAATCCACGATTCCTTAATTTCAAATAATCATAATCTCATAAAATTAAAAGTCTAAAATCAATTTCACATATAAAACCAAAATACTTTGCATTTTAATTTCATATATTTCTCATATTTACTTCAGCATGCCACTATATATTCATACTCCAATATTTAAATTCAACAATATAACTTTAAAATTTGAAAGAAATTTAGCTCCCCTACCTTATAGAATATACTTATCATTGTTCTTCTCCTACACGGTTCCACCACTTAAGATGACTATAGTTAACAACAAAAAGTTCGATCATTGATCAATACATGATTTTAAAATCACGAGATGAAATTTTATTTAAGAAATGTAGTTCAAGAAAACTATATGTATAAGAAAACATATTGACTCTACGAAGATGATACCAACCTTGAACTTCCCTTAAGATCTTAAGATGAAATCCAATTATATAGTAGAATCCGTTGTACTAACCACTTCTCTGATATTAGATATTTAAGAAAACAAAAACAAGAAAAAAGAGGAAGAATGAAGAAGGATACTAACTTATGACAATTGAGATAGGAAGGGGCTTTTAAACAATGTTTCTAGAATAACCTTCTTAAACCATTTAAATTTTTAGTGTTATATATATATATATATATATATATATATATATATATATATATATATATATTTAAATTTAAATTTATTGATTTGTTTTTATTTTTCTTAGTTCTCACATTTGGGATGAAAAAAAAATGTGTTTCCATATTATCTGAGATAATATTATTACAATTAATTATTACATTTTGAAATGAATATACTAAAATAACTCTCCGAGGGATAAGGAAAGAGACTTTGAGGGTCTTCTAACAAATCTATCAATGTTTTGACATTGATATTAAAATAATATAGTTAAGATATTTCAAACAAAATATTAAAATTAGTTCAACCTACGTACTGGACAAATTGAAAACATTGAATTTATTTTTATAATATTTTTATTATTTGACCATAATGGAAGTTAGAATTAGAATAAAAACTGGTCGGACGTAGATAATACGTATCGAGTACACGATTTGTAAAATAAAAAGTTATTTATTATTCGTTTTATTACTTGTTAAATACACATTTAAAAATAAGTGTATATTTTTTAAAATTAATAAATATTCGCAGATACTGACAAATATTTAAAAAAAATTAAATGTTTGTAATAAAATTTAAATTAAATTTAATCTAATAAAATATATATTTTTATTTTATTTTAATTAAATTAAATTTAATAAAATATAAATTAATTTTTATTTTTATTTTTTTATAATATTTATATTCTATTCCTTTATAAATAAATATTAAAATATTCATAAAAAGTAAATATTTACATATACTAATCATTCATTATAAATCTTATTTGCAAATATTTACAAATCAAAGTAAATATTTTTATCATCCTTAATTAAAATCAAAGTAGAAAAGTGAAAGGGTGTCGAGATGGAGAACATTGTTTTGGTAACTTTTGGAATTGGAAAGGTCGTAATCGTAGAAACAACTAATAAGGCTTTAAGCAGTATGAGGAGGATTTGGCTAGCGTGTTGATCATTGAAGGTCATGTGAAGATTGTGGAAAATTAATTGCTAATGATGACTCAGTTTTTCTGATAAAATCAGATCTAACAATTAAAACTAAAAAATACCATAGCCCCGCGCGTTGAATGTATAAGAGCGCAATTGAATTTAGAAGAGAGCAAAGCATCAATTGAATGGAACAAAATTATAACAAAAAATATAGATACAAGGGATGTAAAAAAAAATTTGCATGTGTATATTTGCAAATAAAATTCACAACGAATAAAAAATAGATATTATAAATGAATATTTGCGGATAATGAATACAAGTAATTTTTATATCCGTTGGTTAACATGACGAATATGAATATCATAGTATTTGTACTCGTGAATATCCGTATCCGTTATACTCTAATTTAAATTAATATATATATATATATATATAATATAAAAAAATATAATTAAAATATTAATACATTGATTTTTGAGTTGTTTTTTATCAATTGGTTTTAAAATACAATCTCATCTTTTTTGTAAAATGGCATTCAATACTATTTGAATGAGTTATTTAAACTTTGTTTGATGTTTGAAATTTATGAATGTTATGTATTATATTTTATTTGAATTTATAGTTAAAATATGTTATTAACTTTTTTCTTTTATAAATATCCATGGGTATGGGTACCCGTAGATATCCGTAGATATTAAAAAAATGCAGTTACTCTCATAACGGATATCTGCACAGGTACATGATAAATATTTATCCAACAAGTAAAGTATGAGGAAACTATTACCCTTATCCTACCCATCATTGACATCCCTAATTACAAGTGGCGCACTTGAAAAATAAACTAATATTATAAATATTGAATAATAATAAAATTCTCTCACGTATCGTAAATTTAAATATACAATAAATTTATACTTATTACATAAAATATTTAATTAAATTTATCATTTAACTTTCCATTCTATTCCCAACTTTCAATTATACATAAATAAAAGTAAATAATATCAAAATCATTAAAATACTTCATATCTTAAAATTAGTTTTGAGATATACACAACTTACCGATAACACGAATCATAAACAACATTCTTTTTACAACATATTTCTTCACTCTTTATGATATATTTTTTCTACAAATTTTGTAACATATTTCAAAACATTGTGAGCACATTAATCTTGATATTTTACATATTTTGAAATCTCAACATGACGCTATGTCTGGGCTATAAAAGTTTTACACTAGCACCGTTAATTGTTACTCAAAAACAAAATTAAACATCTTTGAACTCAATTTATCATTCTTTCATTGTATACATAATCTATGTCAAAAACAAATCAGAACCATTACAATAGAATTTAAAACGACAAAAAATAATTTGTCAGGTTAAAACAAAACAACAAAATAGTGACTAAATTTCCTACCTAACAATTTTATACAAAAGACAACAAAATTAAAAAAAATTTCTTCTTCTATATAATTTCTAATTTAGGTTATTTTAAAACCTAATCCTATGTTTTCATATTCAAATATTCTATTTTTGGACCCAAATTTTTTAAATTATGCGTTTTAAATATAAAGTGGAATGGGGGCAATTTATAACGAGAAAGAACTTTTACTACAATATATAATTAAGTCTTGGAATTTATTCATTTATCCACTTACCTCGAGAGACTTTGTAAACATTATAAGAAAAAGGTGGTAGACACTTATTCTCCTAAGGAAATTCAATTAAATATAAGTGAGGTCAACAAAAGTCTCAGGAAGTCAGACACTAAGAATACTTGCTCTAAAACAAACCTTTTATCTTAAATGAAGCGTTCGCAATGACTAGAGGACTAAAAGATCAAGAAGAAAATAATAAAAGAAACTTATGTACTCTATTTTTTTTTCTTTTGAGTGAAAACCAACCACACAAAATAAAAGTCGGTGTTTTATGTTTATGAAAGAGTCGGGGCACAATGGATAAACCATGTGTATAGTAAAAAAATGATTATTTTTTTTTTTCAAATGTTTCTAAATTGATGGTCTTAAATGGGAAAGAGCAATTGGATACTGGGTATGTTTGTTTCAGTGCTGAAAAATTAATTTCAAGGCGAATCAATTCTTCTATGCAAAAATAATAATTAGTTATCTTTCATTTAATATAAATTTTTTATCTTTTAATTCTTTAATTGATTTCATAAATATACTGATTATGTATTAGAAAATTAATTCTATATCAATTTAACTTCTGAGTTACTCTGATTCATTATAAATTTAAGTCAAGTTTGATTGAACAATTTTTTTTAAAGTGAGTTCAATTGAACTTGACTCACTTCCAATAACAACACTACTATTTTCTTTTACATTTTTTATTTTTTTATTATAATTATTTATTATTTTTTAATTATATATGTTCACAATTTGATATTTTTTAAATATTATAACGTTGTTCAATAATATTTGAATAATTTGAATGTTTGATTTATTTGTTTGTCAAATTATATACATTGATATTTTAATCTTTAACTACTATCTTTATAATAGTCAACTCACTTTCATTGTAATACAATAAATATATAAAATAAATTGCAAGAAAAAAAATTTGCAAATGAATCAAACCACTAATCCACCAATCCGTAATAGAATGAGTTGTGTTAATCTTTTTTAACTTACGCATAATGAATCAATCTGTCTAATGTCTAAGTCAGGTTGACTCACTTTAACACCTTTACTTGGACCTGACAAATAATTATTCATTCATGATTTTTGCTTTAAATATATTATCCACATCGTTAGAGCCAACATGTTTGACAAAATTTAGAAACGGGACATCATTTCAGTGTTACAACAATTGATACTTAATTTAAAAAAAAATAATAATTACAGTCAAATAATTAATAATAAAGTAAAAATTGTCTAAGAAAATTTAGTTAATTTAAATGTATAAATAAATTAAGTAAAATTATTATAAAAAAATTATTTTTAACAAAAATTTAAAGTGATACAAAAATCAATATAATTAATTGATTAAGAATCCGCCTGTATACATTAGTATGAGAGTAAATCATAATTATTAGAAGTATCAGTAACTAATAAGATTTAATTTAAAGATCAATTTTCAATTAATATAACATTTATAATTAATATAAAATATTTAATAATAATTATAATTAAAATATTTTCAAAAGATTTATATACTGTTTTAAAAATATTTAAATATTAATTAAATTAAAATAAATAAATAACAATGTGAATTTTAGCCAAAGACACCCTTAACGTCTTATAAAAATATTGTTTGTAGACTGACTCACTTTTAAATCATTAGTATTCTCTTTATATCATTATTTTGACTATTTAATGTAAATAATTAGATCTGAAATATAAATGTTTTAATATATTATTATTATTATTATGTGATATCACTTGTCTATCCCATTCAATAAGAAAATTATGTTTTAAAAAAGTTTTATTTTGACAAATAATATTTTTTACAAAAAAAGTAAAAATTATATTATTTTATTTTTATAATTTTCATAAAAAAATTATTCTATTTAACAATTTTATCAACTTTATTAAAAATTTACTCTTGAAAAATTCATTTTTCATTCGATAAATAATAAAAGAATGTCTGCTGCTGTAAATGAATATAATTTAATATATAAAAGTAGATAACAATAACAGAAATTCGTACACGGTAAATTATCGTCATTTCTTTATATTTTATAAATTATTAAGTTCAATACTTTATATTTAAAATATTAGAAATGTTTGAAATTGCTATTTGTACGGAACTCACAGCTAGGATATGCACTTGTCTGACTCTTGTGCAACGTGTATGGTGGCTTTAGGTGTTTAACAAATGTATGTGCCAATAAAGTTTTTCACACAACACAATAAAATTTAATAAATTTAAATTGTTAAGTATGATTTTATTAGCTGAATTTTGATCTAAATTTTCTTTTATCCAAAATATTCATACATTTTGATCTCTAATTCTTAGAAACAAATGAAATATAATTATTTTAATTTAATTATATTATTTATTTTAATAAACATATAAAACGTATCTTGTAATAAATATTAAATTAAAAATGTGTTAAACAGTATAAACAACTCTAATATTATCAAAAATATTTTTTCATTAGAGAAGAAGATTAACTATGGGTAAAACTAAAATGATTTGCCAAAAAAACAAGAAATCTGTTTTAATAAATTGAATATTCTCTTACATCTATCAAATCATTTACAAATTTTCATCTATCTTGTTTAATTTTCAAATAATTTACATATTTAAGAAACATTCATAAACTTGGTTACTGTAAAAACTTATCCAAGAGTTAGATTACAACAAAAGATTGAAAGACAAAATTTGATATTTTGAGATTTTAAGTTACCCTGTTGACGTGTCTGCAAGAAACAGACATCTGTCTATGTATTTGTTAACATTGAATACTATCCATATAATGGACTGGAAGCGAAATGAGACATAAAAAACACGTGCTTGTTATGAAAAAGGGCATGAGAAAATGGTGCAGTTGGGGGCAGCGTGGGACCACCACATCAAATGGAATCAATCAGAGCCTCTTCTTCCTCTTGCAATGTTTTCAAGAACAACAACTAAGCATCATCCTTTGAAAATCCACCCCCACTTGCTCCTAAACCATTCATTACAACACATCACAAGTTGCTTTTTTCAGCCATGGCTGGTGTGAACACTCTCCCAGGAGAAGGGTGGAAGCTTTTTCCTTCTTCTGCTATGGAGATTGCTCTTGACAGTGACGATGGAAGGAGTGAGAACATGGAGGTCCACAACACCATAACTGATGATTCCTCTATGCATTTCTCTGCTACCAGGTGTGTCACTCTCTTTACTGTCAAACATGTTTCTTCCTCTCTATTTCTATGTATAGATTGTTTTATATTATATTCCTGCACACAGCTTTATGCTTTCCTTATTGGATACTTTATTTCTTGTGTTCCCTTTTTTACCCCTCTTTCCATGTGCACTCCATCACCCTACTGGGGGACACCTTGTTTGGTTCATGATTTCAAATTTATCAGGATTCTGAACTTGGTATGAGGGAGATCAAGACCCATCTATTATGGGGAGTTAGATCATGAAAACAAGATTTTGGACTAAGATCAACCTTTTTATATGTATTTATTATCTAAGAAAATAATAGGTGAAATTAATATTTTTTATAAATTAAAATTAGCTTATGCATCTAACACCTTGATTTTAACATTCTGTAAAAAGTTTATGTATTTTTTCTTCTTATTTTCTTTCTGTACAAAACTTACTACTTGTTGAAAGGTTGATCTAAACAAAGTGAAAGATTAGGACAGGAGTTAACACAATTTTCTGAGCTTACATTCTAATTGATGGTTAGGATTATGTCAATTCTGAGCCTAAAAAACATTAGCTTCTGAGATGAAAATGAGTCCAAAAAAGAACAGATTTTGGGGATATACTATAGTGTATTTGTCGGTTTTTAGTCATTACCTCATGTTTTCTTTGTTTATTTTAGAAAAAAGCTTCTGTGCATTTGTTCACCTAGATAAAGGGTACACCCTCAGGGTTTAAGCCTCTCTCAGAGGGAAGAAAATGCAAAACTTTTCAGAGTTTTGAACCTTTGACTTTACACTTGTTATTTAATTAACCTTGCCAAGTCTTGATATATATATCTTCGTGCATGTTTTGGTCTCACATCACAAAGAAACTACTTATACAACACGATCAACTCTTGAATGCAGAGTTTAGAAAATATACGAAAGCTACGAAGTCTAAAGCATGCATAATTCTTGAGAAACTTTTGGATAATTTTGATGGTATATGTTTTCACCCCTTCCCTCTCAGGCCAGTGCCATCATCTGGACCGATCAAAGTGATTCCTAATCCAACCAAGTTTAGCATCCTCTATAAGGGGAACATGTGTGTTTATGAAGGAATTCCTGCAGAAAAGGTAACTCCTTGTGGAATATTATGGAATGTCTGTTATGATTTTTGTACAAGTAACTCATATTTGTTGATTAACAGGTGCGTGAAATAATGTTGATTGCTTCTGTCTCTGCTAAGTCTGCTGAAATGAAGAGTGGGGTCCCTTGGACTTCACTCATTTCAAAAAGTGCTTCTTCTCTTCTGGGAAACTCTACTGATTCTGCAAAGAAGAGTTCCATTCGAAGGCTGCAAGATGGTAACTTAACTTGTTATTACTCTACTAGATTTAGATCATTCATCATCAAACAATTTTCTTGTGTGGCATTAATTCTGTGTTCACTTTTCATGAATTGTCTTGTATGTTAATCCACTCATTCTGGCCTTTGTTTGATGCCTCTCTCCAGAATTTCCTCTTGCACGCAGACAATCACTTCAAAGGTTTCTTGAGAAGCGAAGAAACAGGTACTAACAATGTATCATGTCTAGTTCTGTCTCTAATCAGTTCAGAATTTCCAATTTTGTATGTTATAAAACACACACCCTTTAACACATTATTTATTATATTTGTCAAAACTTTATCGAAACTAAAAATCATGTTATTTAGGAATCATACCAACATAGTTATATGATTTGGAATGTCTGTGTGACAGAGTGTTAGCATTTTTTTTCATGATATTATTACATATGCTGTTTCTGGTATTCACTTTGTTTCTGTTTCTTGAACGAAGGTTGGCTAACAAAGGACCTTACATTTCAACTAAAAACTTGGCTCACAGCATAGAGAACAACTTCTGCACTGAAATGTCACATTTTGGTTCCTTGAACTATCCGAAGAGGAATTTCAACCCGGTGTTGCCGCCTCTTTAAGGCAACATGTGTTGGTTCTGCTCTATTCTGGTAGAAACAAACAAAGAAACTAATATAACTATGTTACTTTCTCGAGAACATATTTTGTGCCTGATTAATGAACTTGAATCTATCAAGTGTGACTTGAAAAGTTGGATCAGTTTGGTTATAATGCCTAGAAAATGTTCATTATGCGAAGAAAACCTGGGTTTTAAATGTTACTGGTGGACCTTATAATGTGTGTATACGATTGCTGTCGGTTATGTCGTAACATCATTTGTTATTGCTTCCTTCGTATTTTTTTGCTGTTCTACCATTTACAAATTTATTTTATATTTTCAATATGGATCAAGAAAACAAAACAAAACTAACTGTCGGTTTTCATGTGGATTTTTATCAATAAATGTACACTTTTAGTGTTTACATGGTTATTTTATTTTATTAAAAAAAAAACGTGTTTGAACAAGATAATTACAGCACTTATATATCGATGAGCATTCATAGCATCTTCTTGCCTTGGACAAGTTTCAAGTTTGAGTTTTAACCTCCGTGAATGCTTTTCTTTTTAATTTGAAGACAATATTATATACTCTTTTCAATGAGATTAAATTTTTTTTTCATGGATATTTTAAGGATAGATACGCTTCTCAAGATATGGGTTTATTTAGCTTTCTGTTTTAAAAATAAAATTAATATTATTGTATTATATGCATGTATTATAATTTACATACAAAATTATTATATTTAAAATTAAAATTAATTTTATTAATATGAGTTTATTTTATTTTATCTTTTGTATTTAAAGTTATTTTCCCAAGACAAGTAAAATTGTCTCTTGACTTGTCATAAGTTCGAGTTGAACTTAAAAAGTATAGTGCATTTAGAATATAAATAAAACTAAAACAGTATAAATTTATTAGTTAACCCGTCAATCTAGGTCAGATCACTTGTTCTAATACTTTTATTTTCTATATACATAATTTTACCGTTAACTTAACTAAATAATAAAAAAATGAAATCTAAATTATACTACTTAAAATTAAATTGAGCCAAAATCAAACTTTTAAAATTATACTAATGTCATTCGAAATTAATTCTACCAACAAATGCATTTATAAATTAATTTATTGAAAATATGCATGGTAAATATAAAGAATAGCGTAATAGATCCACCTATATGTTTACGTCGACATTCACGATTTTTAGGGAAAATAAAACTTGTAAGCACTTACGTGAATACAATATAATCAACGGAGAAGAAAATTTTCAGAATTTATCACTCACCCAACTAATTTAATTGTTTTGAGAAAACAATTTTGTAACCCAATTTCTTCTATCACCAAGGATTTAATAAGCTTTTAGAAAAGTAAATAAAAAATAAAAATTGACCTGACCAATGATTCACAATAAATTGTTTAATTGCATAATATAGTTGGTTCCCCATGGTCCCATAATCAACTGTAGTATTCAACGAGCATTAATAACTAGTCATTTTCAGATTTAGAATTTTTATTGACTATTCTTCCTCTGTTTTGAAACCATATACGTGGATAAAACTGGGATTCTCTTCCATTTATTTATATTTGGTATTTCGATTTCCATTCAAGTCGTTGTAGAATTTTATCATGGTTTTATTTTTAAAAAATATTTTAAAAGATAAAAGAAAATAAAAATATTTAAATTATCATTAAATAATGTGAGATTTATTGAGTATAATCAATATGTGAAAAATCAATTACTTTTGTTACGATGCTTAATCATAGCACATCTGATCCATTTTGTCCACACATTATTGTGTCTTTTCAAGTTTGGAAAGGGTGAACATTTATGTTGCACATGGTTTTGACCTCAAAAGATCTAACTTTGTCTGGCTTCGATGGACACGTGAATTGAATTACTTATGTTGTGGACTATGGGGTCTATAAAGCAAATTTGATGTTTTCATTATTAATGACTACTTCAAATAACATAAGTGACACACGGTCTTAACATTTATGATTAGGAATTGGAAAATAGAATCACTTTCTTATATAAATTTAGTTCAAAATCTATTGTTATTGAACCTTTCGTAAATTTCATTCAAAGTAAAATCCATTATTAGTGTTTACTTTGTATGCCCATATTCTAAGCCAATTTTTTTATAAAAAATATATATATATAATCGCATCCATTTATGATTAAAAAAGGTTAGATTATGATTGTTTGAAAAGTCCTTTTAGTAAAAAAAGTGAAGTTAACCGTAGACAATCTCGTTGGACATGTCCAATCGAATTATTTAACTAAAGTTAATTACAACATTTTGTATTTTCGCACACCAAATTACATTTTTTCGTATCTTATCACCACGGAATCACAAGTACGGACAGAAGTTAATGTTGGTGGGTATTCAAACTCATTAATATTTCGGTATAAATTTTTTATATTAATTAGGTATGAGTATTAGTAGGAGTAGTATTTGATTTTATTTTTAACTGGGTACAGTGATAATGATAGGTATATACATATCTATTCTGATATTCATTTTCGTTCTGATTGTCATATCTATTTAAATTACTAAAGTACTTTTAGTTTATAATTTTTTTTCTTTTTTTTTTACACACATTTTTCTCTTCTTGATTAGTTTGTTATATATCTAAAAAATTCACTCACATATTTAAGATATTTTTTCTTTTATCACAACTTTGATTAAATATTTATTTTTTTATATAATTATGTTGAAACGATTATTATCAAATGCCGAAATAATTTTAAGGTCTCACATTTAATTATTTATACTTTTTTTTAATATTTTTATTAATTATTTAACTCTTAATTTCAAATATTCAATCACATGTAAACTCTTTATTTATTAAGTAATATAAAAAATATTATTTTATTTATTGTGTCATATCTCTAAAATAACAGTCCAAAATTTACTATCCAGTGAAAATTACATGATTATCTAAAACAGAATTCACAAGATATAGTTCATAATATTAAATGTAGCCTTTGATAACAAAAGTCTTAAATATTCAAAAAGTATCCAAAAGAAAAGTATTAAGAGTTACATTTACATAAAAATATCATAAATTATAGGTATGTGGCTCCTTTAGGGTCAAGTGAGGTCCAATTCCGTCCTTGATTATGACAATATTTTTTTATAACTATGTAATATAAATTGAAGTTCAAAAAATAAAATATTTATGTCTAAATTCGAATTATTATTATTTAATATATTTTATGCAATTTTGTTTGAGTTGTATGTTATAATTTTTAAACATGAGTATTTGTTTTTTTTTCATATATTCTTGTAAGATATTGTTTAACTTAAACATTTGACAAAATGTTAAATAATTTAGTTTTTATAAAAAATTATTTATGTGTATGTGTAATTTATATAATTATTTGATTTTTATCCAATATTTGATACTCTATTTTGAAATGATAATGTTTTTTTAATATTAAATATTTGATAATAACATTTTTCTTGATTTGAAAATGATAATATATTCTTTTGATATTAAATATTGATAATATTATATTTTTCTCGGTACTATTTTTAGTTATTTATAAAAGTTATTTAATCGATAGTGAAACATTAAAAAAAAATGAACATATATATAAATATACTCCTTACTTTATGAGGATGGAATAAAATTTGTATATCCATTCTGAACATTTTGTACTTCTGTATAGTATATTATGTTTTCTACTCGTAGTGGTAATTATCACATACCGATAGCATTTGCCTAAGGTTTACCTTGGTGATGGTACAATATATAAACCTTCCCTTGAAAATATTTATAACAGTATCTAAAAAGTTCAAGCAGCCGAAACCTTAACAACATATTTAATACGGAAAGCAATTTATTCACAAAAAAAATAGATTGTCAAACATATTAGCATTCTGAAATTAGAATGTCAATTACTTAATAAAAAACATATATGCAGTCATAATTGTGTCTCAAATTAAGTAGCATGCACAATAGTAGACCTTATCAATCCTCATAAAAAATAGGTTGAAAAGAAGTTAAAGATGAATATGTAATATTTCAAAAAAAGAACAAAAAATCGTGTACGATATTGGAGAAATAAAATTGAAACCCACCAAGGAACGAACAGAATAAACCCTATATAAGTTATGTGATCAATGTGTGAATCATTCTTTTCCCTTCCTAAAATTCAGATGCAAATCCTGACCAACTGTTCTTATCAGAACTAACACCCTTTGAATGTGCAGCGACAACAGCTACAATGCAATACAAATGCAAAGGATGGAAGAGGGAGGTTTGATGGACCGAAGCAATTGAACAATCTGTTACTTTTATTAGGAAACTTTTTATACAGTGCCCCAATGAGAGCTTCAAGTATTACCACAGTTTAAGAGTTCTCTGTTACCAGAGCAAATGTTTTGACAGAAACCATTCCCAAATTATTGCTCTCTGATGCCTTTTGTTTCTCTTCATGATTGCAGCATTTTCAGAGATAATAGCCACAACACAAAGGGCAAGAATCCAAGATCATAAACATGTCCAGAGTTCAAATATACACGGAATAAAGAACCATGGCCCAAGAGTATTTTGGAAGGAATACACAATTCGAAAGACAGGATATCAATTTACAATTCCATGACACAATTACAGCCCACAACAGGAATAGCAATTCAAAGAGCACTCAGAATGAAGGCAACATCGTTCCTGTAGATTAAGAACCAAAATTGGACGGAAAATAAAAATGAGAAATAGATAAAAATGCCATAAGATATAGTTGATTTTGAATAATTTCAGAGTACAATTTGTGACATTTTTCCCCCCTTCTCCCCTTTCTTATTCTGAGAAGGGGGATATCTTGTCATATTATTTCCTTTCAAAGATGGTATTTCTGTTCTAGTACTTACATTTTGGGATGAAGGTACTGTTCCACTGTAAGTGGTTTTGGACCACCAAACCAATCAATTAGAAATATATTTTCAATTTCTAATTTAAAGATTTGAAAGTTGTGATCCTTCGGCCAGCCTGTCAACAACATGAAAAACATAAGTTCAGACTCAATTTTTATCAACCATTTGTGTATATAACAAGGAGAAAGGGGGAACTTAGCAATCAGTCACATAAAAACAGAAAGAATGAATGCTGCTAATTCCTTGATCATCAGGCAATTACCATTCATCTCTGGATGCTTGGAGAACAAAGCTTTTCTAGCAAATCCTGCTTCCTTGGAATTTTGATCAATCAATTTCAGCTGAAACAAAAAGAAAGAGTTATAAACTTCCTAAGGCCTACTAGAGATTAGAGAAAACTTGAGAGTAGTTTCTTTAAGATTGTTCACGAAGTTACGTAGATATTGGTAAAAACATCGCCAATGCATAAAATTGTATAAACTACAGTACAAATACAATGAGTATAGAGATAGATGTATTTTTCATAATCTTCTAACTCAAGCATGAAAGAGCATTAAAAGAAGGCAGTGTTTGAAAGGAGTAAAGTAACTTAGTCACAAACCAAACCATTTTAAAGAAACTTGGTGTTTTATTTGTATGCTAATGATGCGTATTGAGAACAAATTCATGTACAATAAGTACCGGTACTGGATATGTATACCCAGTGTGGATATACTAACCATCTAGGAGTACCCATATATCATAGATTAAAATGGCATAGCTTTGACAGACATTTTTATCACCCAAAGAATGCTTTTGACCTTTTGTAAGAATTCGTGATCCTGGGGTTTGAAATACTGAAGTGTTGAAGTGTTGGAAATACTTCCAACACCAACACTAACACTCTAGCAATCATATGGCGTGTCAAACACTGCTCACTAGATGTCTAACGAAAAAAAAAAAAAAAACATTGGTATGAACATTGAAAGTAGCAAAAGAGCAAAATTTTGAGAAATTAAAAAAAGGACAAACATTATGTTCACACATCGAAATTATCATATTGGATATAATTCAATTCTTCACACACCTTTCCGGTTAGAGAAATTTTTGAGCAAGTAGGGTTCATTGGGTCTTTCTTGCCACAGGTTCCAAGAGGGTATTCACTGATTGTGAATGAAGCTTTATCATTTTTCAGTGCATTTCTTGCTGTTGGGTCTAGACTTGTCAAGTAAAAGTAAGGGATTCCAGTGCCTACACCGGGGAGTCCATCGCTATACGACACCACATTCCTGCACATACATAACATAACAATAACTTTTCAGCATTCAAAATTAACAAATTACAGTGCAAAACCCAATGGTTAACAATGTAGAAGGCACCACAAACCCTCGGCAGAAATTCTTAGCAGAGTAAATAAACGAATAAGAAGGATGGTCAATAAACGCTTACCCAAAGGGAGCTCCACCCAAATCAGCTGAGATAGTGCTGAAAAGAAAGGGGGAAAAGGAAACTGTTTGAGTTTCATAAGCAGATAAATAAGTGAAAGAGGAGTGGAAAAACCCCAATACTTTGAACATGCAAGTTCAGAATCGGAATTGAAGAGATGAAGAGAGAAAGAGAGTACTTCAAGACTCCCCAGAAATTGAGAGAGACGAGCCAACGAGCAGTGGCAGCAGCATTATTTGGGTCGGGTTTTGACGGGATCGACAGTAATCGGCCTTGGGATTGCGAGACCCAAATCGACAACCACATCAAACATACCAAACCCTTCATTCCCATCAAATTCAATTTGAAACACAAATTTTTTGAGCTTTTCCCCGAATCTTTGCCGGTGGCTATTTATTCTTCAAATTCAAATTGTCTCTCGGAGCATCCCGGAAACAGACTATTTATACAAAGAGTCAAAGGATGAAGACTCCTTTGAATAAAACAAATAGACATATATATCATTTTTAATAGACTTAATTAATAATTTATTTTACTAACTTTAATATTTTTTAACAGAGTTAATTTCGTACTTATTAATCCCTATTCAAAACCTATTAATCCCTCACCTCGTAAAGAAATGGGTCATGTTAGCTCACGTACTTAGACACCACTTAAAAATAAATAATAAATATTTAATTTTACAAAAATTTTTATTTTTTATCTTTTATTTCGTATCTCCGACTTTTATCTCTTATCTCTTATCATTTATCGTTGATATGTTATCACTTATCACACTTATTTCTTATATTTTATCTCATATCTCTTATCCCTTATATATTATCTATTATATCTTATCTCTTATTTATTATATCTTATATCTTATCTTTTATCTAATATGTTTTATCTCTTATGACTTATAACTTATCTCATATATTTTATCTCACATCTCATATCTTTTATCACTTATATGTAATCTCTTGTCTATAATTACTTATCTCTTGTCACTTATCTGTTATCTGTTATCTCT
>Ga0214543_1002147_pt1 | contig 38796 bp, 21 predicted proteins | sample CNSS2metaG_FD_160094 | JGI IMG/M metagenome (GOLD analysis project Ga0214543, IMG submission 160094) | Root nodule microbial communities from cowpea collected in UCLA plant growth center, Los Angeles, California, USA - CNSS2 | ecosystem: Host-associated > Plants > Roots > Nodule | place: USA...
AAATAAATAAATAATATATATTTAAAAAATATACATAAAGCTAAACGTAAAAAAAAAAAGAAAAAAAAAACCAAAAAGTGAAGTCTCCATGCCCAATGACAATTTCACTTTTAAAGTGAATGAAAATCGGTTTCTCATAGCACGGTTTTGTTTTTTGGAAAAAAAAAAGGAAACTGGCATGGTGGAGGACGATTTCACTTGTAATGTCGTCCTCCACCGCGACGACTTAACCCTGATTTGCAAAAAAAAATTCAACGGACCTATTTTTACAAATTTGAATTTAAAAGAACCCCTAAATACAAAAAAGCCGTTAATGTAAAATGATATTTCCTTTAATACAAAGGTCAATATATACACTAGTGAACTTAGCATCCCATATGGGTTTTGTAAGAAACATGGAATTGGGTGGGAAGATGCTGAACTATAACCACCTTTGAAGACTTTTTCTGACAAAAATGCGATTTAACTTAGTGAAAAATACGGTGGGCAATTAGTAAAATGAGCCCAAGAAAGATATACATAATAATAGGAGTGATACTAGGTACATGGATGTAGCTCATGCAAAAGAGATTAAAACCAAATAATCTCGACGAGAACGACTGCTATGTTACAATGTTCCTTGGCATTATCAGAATGAAGTTATTTGATTTTAGTTCTAAATTGATTTGCAGCCTATGTTTCAAATTTAATAAAACTTTGTAATGCTTCAGCTTTGGTATGGAAAAGAAACAACCAATAATATTTAGAGTATGGATAATGGATCAATGAATATGGTGTAATAACGAGATCGTGTAGGAGTGGTGCTCCAAATATTAGTGAAAATGAGATCAAGAGGCATATTATATTTAGTCAGAGAATCCATGTATGGAAATTGGAGTAGTGTAATTTGCTCAGAACACAAGATTCATAGAAATTATTATTTGAGCTATATGAAACATTGAAAAAATTCATTACATATTTAACAATTATAGACAAAGCATAGGTAATATGGTAGTAGGATGAGCAGTAATGTTAGATTTATCATATAATGAACATAAAACACAGATGTCATCCTAAAGTCTGTCATGGAGGATGACTTCCTTGGTTTCCTAGTGTTCGGCAGTTCAATAGATAGGAAAGAACTCAAAGAAATCAATGTTATCTTTCGCAAATTCCAAATTTTTTGTTATGTTAGGCACTTGCACTAGCTTATTCAAAGAAACATATTTTTCTGGGCAGACCCAATGTTTTGTACAGAAAAATTCATCTATTATCCGTCTATTTACCTGCTTGATATTTATTTAAAAACTTGATATTTATTTAAAAAATATCTACAAAACTTTTTTAAACCCGCGGATACTCGTATAATGTCGAATATATAAAAAAAATCAATTTTTTAAATAAAATTATAAAATTATAAAATATAATATAAATTAACTTTTAATTTTAATTAAATTTAACTTAATAAAATATAAATTAAATTTTAATTTTAATTTTAATTTTTTGTAGGTAACATATACCTGCAGGAACAAATAATATGATACCTATATCCGATCCGTTTATAAATAGGTTTTAAAATACTTATTACCCGCTACCAACGGATAATAAATACACGCATGTACTAACTATCCATCACATATTTTATTTGTGGATACCCACATGTACAAATAGTTTTGTCATCACTATCAATGCTAGTGTAAGAGGTTTGATGAATCGAGATTATTGATGTCATAGGTAATGTGATGTGATGCACTACTATCAGAATACCAAAGAGGGTTGAAGAGCGTGAATCATGTAGCCAGAGTTGTAGTTTCACCCTTAGTCAAATGATGAGAATTATTAGCTTGAATATCATACCCATTACTATGCTAACAATCTTTGACAATAAAGCCAATTTTACTACAAATTTAGCATTGAATTCTTGTGCTGAGTACTTGGGATGAGTAAGAACCTATTATAAAATCATACGGGTTGTGAAACCAGAGCAAAACAAAGAAGTGTTTTTCTTGTGAAGATACACTATGGAAGGGAGACTAAGAGTCTTCTTACAATAATATTATGAATGCGGTAGTTTATAGGCTACAAAAAGGTTTCTCTCTAATTAATGAGAGAGATGTAAGTCTGCGTAATAATAAATGCTCTCACATAATCATTAATCATAAAATCAACTTTCCCACAAAGCAATTTTTCTAATTAATATCAACATGACCTAACATAACAAAAAAAAAAAAGATCTTGGAGTATCTAGAAAAATCTCATTTTCTAACACTCCTTGAGATTTTTCTTGGATACTCCAAGCTTTGATATCAACACTTCAAATTTAATCTTGGAGAGAGTGCTTTGGTCATAATGTCTGTAATCTAATTTTTTGAATTGCAATACTCCAGGTTGATATATACTCAACTTTAGTTGATATATACTCAGCTTTAGTTATGGATTGAGTCAACACATCTTGTTTCTTTGAATTCCAAGAGAAAACACCATTATCAAATGAGAAAACATAACCTGAGGTACTTTTGGCATCCTGTCATGTCACTATCTTCATATCCTTAAAGATTTCCACTTTCATCCTTTGAAAACCATATGCCATAGTCAGTTGTGCCTTTTATGTATCTTAACACTCATTTTGTTGCATGATAATGAGCTTAACCAGAACAATGCATAAATATGGACAACAAACTTGTGTAAACATTGTGTCTTGTCTAGTGGCTATAAGATACAATAAACTACCAATTAAGCTTATATAAGCAAAAAGCTTCTACTTTGCCACTAGCATCATTAAGTGACAAATTCTCATTTACCATAAATTCTTCCAAATCAATCATTTCAAACTGAGTTTCCATGTCATGCTCGAATTTGCTCAAGAAATCTGGACTATTGCTAATGACCAGGAAATCATCAACATACAAGGACCTAATGAGTTGTACTTCATTGTTTGACCTTTTTGCATACAAAGTAGCTTCACTTTCAATTCTTTATGCAGTAGATAACCATCCATTCTATGGTACTAGGCCCTTGGAGCTTAGTTCAATCCATAAAAAGATTTTTGAAGTTTTTAGGTCTTTTTTTTTTCACTGCCTAGAACAACAAATCCCATAGGTTGTTCAACAAATATGTCCTCTTCGAGCAAACCATTTAAAAAACCTAATTTCACATCAAAATGATAAATTTTCCATCTCATTTTCACTGCCAATGCAACTAGTTGCCTAATTATATCATGCATTGCCACAAAAGCAAATGTATATGAAAAATCAACTTCGTGTTGCTGGTCATAGACTTTAACAACCAATCTAGCCTTTAGTTTTCTTACAGAACCACCAAGATTGAATTTGGTTCTATAAACCCACTTATGATCTATTACCTTTTGATTAGTTGGCTTGTCTACAAGTTATTATGTTTTGTTTTTCTCAATCATATTCATCTCCTTTTGCATAGCACATTTCCACCCATCTATTTCAGTAGCTTCATCAAATTATTTCGGTTCAAGTGCAACAATGTTGCACCTTTCATAAATTTCAACAAAGTTTTAGTGTCTCTAACTAGAAAATCATCATCATTATCATCATCATCATCATCATCATCATATATAAATCTTCATCTTCGATTTCTAACTATTGTTCTTGGAGATTGTCTACTCCAAGTTGTTTTTATGCTTGAGGCTTCTACTTTGCAGTTCCCTCAATTCCATCTAGAAAACTCAACAAACTTTACATTTCTACTAATTAAAATATTCTTTGTCAAAGGATTGTCATGTAACCTTTGGAGCCATTACAATACTCTAAAATAATACCACATTCTAACTTGTGATCTAGCTTGTCTCTTTTTTAGTTGCTCCACCAAAGGCTTCTTTCATATCATGCTTCAAAAGGTGTTTTTCCTTTCAAACCTTTGGTAGGTAACATTCAACAAGTATGCAGAGGTATTAACAACCTCTATGCAAAAAGATTTTGAAAGATCTTTTTCAAAGAGCAAACATCTTGTTATCTCCATAATCGTCCTGGTTTTCCTTTCACTCACCCCATTTTATTGAGGAGTGTGAGAAACAATTAACTGATGTTGAATTGCTTTGAAAAACATTAAACACCTCTAACTTTTGTTTTAGAAAAAACACATAAATCAACCTTGTAAAATCATCTGCAAACAACATAAAGTATCTACTTCCATTTAAGGATGTTATGCTTATTGTGCCATAGACATCAATATGTGTAAGTTGTAATTTTTTAGTAGCTCTTTAGCTTGCTTCAACATGTGATGACAACTTGCTTTGATTTCCATATTTGCACTAGATTATTATACTTCATTAACCTTAAAGTTGAGTAACTAAAATGACCAAGCCTCAAATGTCGTAAGGAAGAATCATTTACTTTGCTTGGAAAAGTTTGGGCAACAGTTTATTTTCAATCTAAAGGAAAAATTTTCTCTATCATTTTAACAGACATTAACTGACATCCATAGGGATCAAATATGGTACATTTCATATTTTTGAAATGCAAAGCATAATTTCTTTCAAGCATTTGTCTTACATTGAAAAGACTTTGACTTAAATCAGGCACAAAAAATACATATGAAATGTATTTGGTACTTGAAGGAGTGTCAACAACAACCACTCTTTTACCTTTAACATCAACACTTTCTCCATTGTTAATAATAACTTTTGAGATGTGGGATTGATCAAGTTCCTTAAAAAAACTTGCATCAGGAGTCATATGATTGGTGCACCTATTGTCTATTAGCCAAACTTCTTTGTTGCTACTTGTAGAATAACAAGAAGTAACAAATGACTACTCTTCAATGTGCTTTTGGTGCTTAGCAACTTGAATTTGTTATCCTTGTTGTTTTGCCTTATTTTTGCACATTTTTTCTACATGACTGAGTTGGTTATAGGCCCTACATTTGACTCTAGGTCTGAACCAACAATAATTATCTATATGGTTTATTTTTTTACAATAAGAGCAAGATGAAAACTTCTCTTTCCAACCCATTTTGTTGTTGTCTTCTTCCTTTTTTTTCCTTTGCCTTTTTCCCACCAAGCATTTATTCATAGTTGTTTCTTCCTTGAGGTTTGCTTTTGTTGTTAGCCATAAAAGTACATTCAATGTTTTCTTCCATTATTAGGGGTATTCTTTGTTTAGTGGCTTGCAAAGTATTGACAAGTTTTGCAAATTAAATTTAAGAAAAATCTTTATTTTCTTCTAGAGATGAGATTTTTGACTCAAACCTCTCTGGAAGATACACCAAAATTTTCTCCACAACTCTTTGATCTTTAAGCTTCACCAAGAAATCTAATTTAAGTAACCACTTTAGAAAGTTTGTCCAAAAACTCCTCTACTATTTCAAACTCCTTCATTTTGATTACCTCAAATTCTCTTCTCAAATTCAACACCTTCATCCTTCTTGTTATTTCATTGCCTTGGAACTCTTTCTTGAGCTTGTCCCAGACCTCTTGTTGTCTCAAGATCCAATATCTTGATTGAAAATATCATCGTGTATTGTTGCATGATTAATGGCAAGTGTCGCCTTCCTTTGGCACTTCTTCCCTGTGGAACCTTATTTGAGCAACTATTGGGTTCTCTTATAAAGGGGCTAAATTAATTTCATTTTCTACCACTTCCCTCAATTTGGAGCTCTTAAATAAGTTCTCATTTTCCCAGCTAACAAATCATAATTTTCTCCTACAAAAAAAAGAGGTCTATGTTGTTAGGACTCTAAAAAGTGTACCAAGTCGCGCAAGTAGTAACTGGTAAGATTGGGATATTGTTTTGTGAAAGACTCGTGTATACTAAATAATCGTGTAATTAATAACTAATTTAAACTAAAGAATGAATCCATAATTTGGGTTTTTGTGCAAGTAAGTAAATATTGCATAAACAAGTAAAAGGTGAACTTGGATATTTGAAACTCTAGAATATGGAAAATACTAGAAATGCAATGGATTGATATTGTTGGGGTTAGATTTCACCGACTTAACCCTCATGCATATAAAACACTAAAAATCTTCTCCATTAAATTACTAATGTCAATCCACAAGTCTACTCAAACCTTAATCTTTTAGTTGAATGAGCCTAGGTTTCCTTATTAAGAGTCAATTCCTTGAATCCTAAATAAGCTCAATTCCTAGATACAAGTTCCATTAGGTATCTTGTTCCAAATCTAGGTTTCAATAGATTATTTTCAATACCTAATGACCCAAATATCATGCAAGGAATGGTTAAAACAAAGCAAGCCTTAAGTAAAGAAACAAAGATTCTAACATTAATGTATTTATTTACAAAAGCAAGGTAAAATTAAGGATTAAGTAGGTTAAAAGCTATGGAAGAGTTGGTTTTGTTAATGAAATAAGACTTAGATAATGGTACAATTTAACATTATTAGATGTAAAGAATTGTTGCTTGATGTCATCCTTTCTTGTAGGTATTTTTCTATAGTATGTATATGACTTTCTAACTAGTTTTCACTTCCTCACAATCCCTTAAAGTCAATGAGTTCTTGATACCATGTTATAAAATCAGAAAAAGTATAAAGGTTATAAAACGAGAGCAAAAACATAGAAGAGGGATTTTCTTGTGAAGATACACTATGGAAGAATGGAGACCAAGAGTCTCCTTACAATATTATGAGTGTAGTAGCTTATACGCTACAAAAGGTTTCTATCTAATTAATGAGAGGGGTGTAAATCTGCATAAAATAAATACTACCGCTCTTTCTCATCTAATCATTAATCATACAACCAATTTTCCCACAAAACAATGTTTATAATTAATATCAACCTGACTTGACTTAACAAACAAGAAAATAAAAGTCTCATTTTCTAATAGAACCATTATTGATAGCTCTTTGTCTTCTCATATTAAAAGAATTACCTCCTCATCATATTGTGTTGTTTGTGTAGTAATCATGTCCATTTTGAGTGTTGCTTCGTCCACGATTAAAAGCGTTGAAATTGGTTGAAGAAGACTAGTAGCAATATTTGCAAGCACACTATCAAATTCAAGACATCTATGTTTTTCAAACTTTTCCTCTTGAACTAGGAGAAGATCAAGACACGTGGTGATTGAAGTGATCAAGAATCTTTTCTGTGTGTTGGGAAAAACACATCATTAATGAAGAACATTATTGTCATTACCCACAAGAATCACTCTAATAACAGATAAATAAGATTAACACAAGGGTACACAAGAATATTCGTGGAAACTCCAAATCTGGAAAAAAAACAACATTGTTGTCTAATGACACTAAAGAATAACACTAGGTAAAAATTTTACAACATGTAGACCACTCTCTCATGCCTTTTAACCCTAAGTACACACAAACACACACACACACGCACACACACACACACACTCTTTCTCTCTTTCTCTCCAAAGCAGGAATTTAACCCAAACCTTACCACATTCTACTACAAGACTATAAGAAAAGTCAAATAAGAGCTTAAAGTGTTTTTTATCGAGGTAAGAAACACCATAGACTTAGAGTCTATTATAAAGTCAGCAACACCTAGTCCCTAACTTATCCTAGGCGATGTAAAACTTTCTAAGACATTATTTTCATCCGCTCAACATTGTGTGACCGTCTTCAGATATAGAAGCACCAACTGCAAATAAAGTTAACAATCTTCTTAATATTCCTAGAGATAAGCAATCATGGTATTGTCCTTTAGATGTGAAAAATAAAGAGCGAGCATGTGTGTTAGACCAAGTGTAGATATAGATGCAAGAAATCAAGTCTCAAGAACATTAACTTGTTTTGTTGTTCATGATGATGAAAGTTTAAACGAATGATGTTGTTGAGATTGTCCAAGACACTCTTAATCCTACTAGAGGGAGGCCATTTTAAAAAAAGTGATGAAGTTTGAGTCCTTTGACCATGGCAACAACTTGTTGCCAAATGACATCATTGTCATCATCAAGTTTCAAATAAACAAGGGTAGTAAAGGAGTGTGGCTGAAAAGAGGCTACAATAGCAAAGTTGAATTCATCCATAGTTGAAGAAAGAAAAAGATACATAAGTGAAAGTCATGGAAGGTTCTAACTTTTACTCTAAAATGTGATAAACAAAAGGCGCATGTGAGAGAGAAGGAAAGTGATGAATGGAGAGTTAGATGTTTTTCTATTTGAAGAAAAGTTTTTCTATGAATTATGTTCACTTTCGAAAGTCTTAACTATAATCAATTCTAACTCTATTGAAAACTCAATTTTTTAAAACTTACGAGAGTTTTAAGGTTAGTTATTCATATTGTAAACTTTGCAAGAGTTTCACATTCTCCAATACTTGATGAAGTTATTTCAACATAATTACAAGATAAAGTTTTGTAAATGATTTCAAGAATCTCAAAATCACTTTTTGCAACATTCAATTCATCCTCTAATTTTAAAACTTCCTCTAATTTTAAAACTTCACTTTTAGGTCAAGTATTAATTCCTTTTAGTCTATTATTTGAAATGGTCAACTCATGTGCTTTTTCATGCATTTCATTAAATTTACTCACAAGTTAATCATGGCTAGCATCATTTTCAAAGTCAACTTATATCAATTGAAGAATCTTATTGTGCCATCAAAGAGTGATTTACTTCTTCATTCTCCCTGGATGAGGTATTTGATGTAGACTTATGATTATCTTATCAAGCTATATAAGCTTTTCTAGCTTTGCCTCCTTTCTTAACTTTCTTGATAGTGTTTAGATCCTTGCTTTGATTGTTTGGACATTCAATCATGATGTGTCTGCTTTCCACAATCAAAAATACAATTTGGTGAACTAAAATAACATTTCTTATTCATATACCTTGTTTAATGATAATTTCTATCATTTTTTTTTCATCAAAAACCTTCAAAAATTTTCATAAGTACATTTAGATTTTTGGATCAGTGTGTTCATTAAATCTTGCATTAAATATTTTTTTGTCTTTAAACTTAGTCGCAAAATTGGAACTCGGTCATATCCCAAATTTTGAAACATTTTGATTCCTAAATTTAAAAAATGAATGAATATAGTTATTTTAATTTAATGACATTAACTTTTTTGAGTTTGTTAAATGGTGTTCTAGGCTGATATCTGAACTAGAATTTATCAAAACGATATAAACAATTCAAACGTCATCCCAAAACACATTTAACACATCAAAAAAATGAAATGTAATTAGTTAGGATGATTATATTTATTTATTATTAAAATTTAAAGATCAATCTATATCAATTTATGGAATAATGATGGATTATAATTTTGCATCAAAATTTAGATACTAAAAATATATTTAATTTTTAAATTATTATTCATTGTTTTTACAATTTTGTATCGAGACTCTTCTTCTCGTCACAACTCTTTTGTTCGATCAATTTGTTCATTTTTAACTTGTATTTGAGGACATATCATTTTACTCTAATTTTGCACTAAGCTTAAATTGTTTACTCCTATCCAAACATAGGATTTCTTTTTAATCCAAGGACATATGCATCATAGAGGGATTGTTCATAAGAGAATACACAAATTTAGATTATAGCAACATACTCAAAAATTGCATTTTGTATAAAAACCAAAAACACTACCCCATGTGATTTAGTTAAGTTCATTCCTTTTCCAAAAGAACATTTACTTTTTTTCTCTATAAAACTTATATTAAACATCATGGTATATTTTGACATTCCACAAAGAAGAACATTTACTTGTATGTCTTTTTTCTTAATTATAAATTTGTCACATTGTTTTTAATTTACTTTCAGTCTTCAAATATTTGGCTTAAAAAACATGACAAACAACTTATTTTGTTCTTTACTCTATTTTATATACAAATCTTAAAAAAAATGAAAGCGGTAATCTTGTAATTGAAAATAGTAGCACGAGATAAAAACAAGTATATGAGTCCCAATTTTTTTTTTAAAAGACTGAATTAGAAATACCAGAATCTCTGCCGTGTGTCAAAATATCTGACCCAATGGATCTACTGTTCTCCAAAATATATGTAGACATATTCAAAAGATTAAGCAACTACAGAGTTCTTCAAAATATATACCAAAGTCACACAAATATTTGAACATAAGCTCTCTCCCACTTAGAACCAGCATTAGGAGTTACCAATTCTTTTTCTTCCCTTTACCAGCTTTTGGCTCACTTTATCATGTTTAGCACTAAAATACTACTAAGTCGAAAAGCGTAGAAAGAAACTATGACAAATTCATAAGGACTAATGCAGTGGCTTAAAATACAAACACAAACATTATGATCAAATTTATTTCGGAGCAGGTGCAGTAACTATCAAACTTATCAGCCACGCTATAATGGACCAAATGCTCCAACAAACGACGAAAAGGACAAAAAATCCAGCCAAAATAGTAAGGATAGGAGGTCCCTGACCAGCATTGCTACTTTCATTTACATCTGATCCTTCTTTGGTTGATTTCCCATCTACAGAGTTAGGGTTTGCTGCGAACACAGTCAACACCCTCTGATTCACTTTCAATCTCGTAAAAGTTTTGCACCTGGATACAATCAAGACCAGAAGATATATACAGTCTCAGTCTGATGATATATTACTACAGAAATAAGATAAAACATCTGTGATTAAAAAGAATGCAATTATTACAACAATGTAGATTACACACACTTTTATTCATTCAAGTAACATGAGAGAATGGAAGAGAGGCGAGTTGTTTCATTTTAGGTAAACATTTCTCATAATTTAATTTTTCTAAAATATGAGGAACAGAAAGCACAATTAACAAGTAAACTTCCAAACGTTCTTTGTTGATTTCTATAAATACTTTTATCATTTTCTGAATTTTGAAATCAAAATTAATCCTCTTCTCCCTCCCCGTCCAAATTCCTCCATACAAACGTACCCAACCATGAGCTGCAAAGGTCTCTGTTAGAAAGACTTACATACAGCTTAACTTTTTCAGAATTATCTTCTGACAACCGTGCACGGGTTTGGAAAAGCTTATGAAAACTTTTGGCTTATTTTAATAAGCTCTCTAGATAGTTTCTGAAAATAACTTATAACTGGTATGAAAACAGTTTAGCCCAATTTCTTCTTCCACCATAAATATGTGCCTATTCAATAACTTCAAAACCTCAGTTGCTTGACAAACAGGAGGATAATGAGAAACCTTTTCATTAAAAAATAAGAAAAGGATTAAAAAAAAACCATTAAAAAAGCAAAGTCCACGATTGTACAAGTTGTCCAATCAAAATTGAAGAATGAAGAATCCAGCCTCCACTTATTTATTTAGTGACAGCCCCATATTTTGTTTTCATTGCCAAACAACAAAATTTTAAAAACAATTTTGATGCAATTGCATATTTTCTTTTGGTATGGTTCTCCAATCAAACTTGAAGTTTCGTCTATTAAAGATGCATATATTAATAGTTTGCATTAAAGATAAGTGTAGATTAACGATGCAAAACTTTAATTTTAATTGAAAAAACAACAATATATACAGACAAAGGTTTTAGGTCTGCACTTGTTTATTTACCGCACAATTTTTATCATTGCAAAACAACAAAAACTTATAGACAACTTACATGCAATTCCTAAAGTGGTTTTTGGTAACGTTCTCTTATCAAAGTCGGAGTTCTATCAAACTAACTACATGACAATGTTCGCTAAATGATAAATACAGAACATCGAAATTAAACTCCAATCCTGACCAATGAACAACACTAAAAGACTGCATCTAAGTTCTGTAAAAAAACCTAACAAATAAAAAAAGAACAAGCAAGACTATATCACAACAATTTAAACCAACAATTCTGTTAGTTCAGAAGACTGCAAAACCAAACAATGGTTTCTACCGACATATAAATGTTGAAATCGGAGAGCAATTTAAAACACAAACCGAGCAAATGCAAAGAAAAATGTACAGAAAAGAAATAGAGAACTAAGATGTAAAAATTAAGAATGAAGAGATAAAAAATTGAATGAAAAAGGTGAAAAGTGTGAACCTGAAGGTAGAAGAGGAGAGAGAGAATTTGAGAGGTGGAGCAATGGTGAGAAATTGAGGTGGCGAAGGAAACCCTAGTGTGAGCTGAGCCTGTGGTAGTGCTGCGTGTAAGAATCTCAGACACGCCATATCACTCTCTCACTCACTCTCGCAAGCACTCACACTACACTAAACAAACAAGGACCATCAATTTCTTAAATAAATATTATAACATTTTTTTTCTGGTTTAAAATTTTTATGAGATAACTCATTTATCAGTGTCATTTAAGAATGAGATTTTGAAAACTATTATTTTTACAAGAATTGATTTTTAAGTTTTTTTAACTTAAAAACTTATCTTTTGTAAAGAAATTGTTTGGAATAGATTTTAAAACTTTGATTTTTTTTTTCTAGAGTAATTATCTTTTCTATTAAAAAAACACATTATAAAAGTAAAAAAATAGTAAAATTATTATTTTATAAAAATGTTAAAAATCGTATGTATAAGAATTAGAGCTGTTAAAAAGGGTAACCTGGTCTGGTCTGACTTGACCCACCACGGGTTTATCACTGAGTGAGCCAACTCAACCCGCTCACTTATTAGCGAGCCAAAAAAATTCGAACCCGGATCGACTCACTACGGGTTGGTGGAATAAATGAGTTGGTTCACTCGTTCACTTAATTAAAAAAATACTTTTTTTTTCTTCGATCTCAAAAAATCTAAATTATAATTACGATTAAAATCTAAATAAACTTCAATAGAATCTAAATGCAATCCAAACATATGTTAAACTCAATCTACAAACCAAAATAACAAAAATACCAATGTGTTGGCTAAAAAACAACCTAATCCGACACAGATGCAAAGTTCAACATAATAAAAAAACAATTGTGTGACCCTTTATTTGCAAGTTGGTGAGCCAACCGGGCTCACTACAGGTTCAACCCGGGTGAGCCAGGTTCTAGGTGGATCAGGGTTAAAAATTAACCCGTATTAAAATTTATAAAAAAATTTCAATCCAACGCAGTCCAAACCTGTGATAGACCGAGTTGGCTTGCGGGTTCCAACCCATTTTAACAGCTCTAGAAATTTTATTTTCGACGAAGAGATTTATTACTTAAGTTCGTAATGTCTTTTTATTTATTCGTTACAATATGACAAACGTGAAGGGCCGTTATTTAATTATAGCAAAGGTAAAATTACTTTATAAAATCTTCTATTTAATAGTATAATTATGAGAATTTAATTATAATTTTATCCATCTAAAAGAAGAAAAAAAATGTTGCAAGATACAACATGATAAATATATTTTTTTGAGATTGTATTTTCAAAACATTTTTTTTTCTCACTTTAAAACTATCTACAAGAAGAAGTGAGATGTTAGATGATGTTTTCACTTAGTGATTCAAATGAAGTCTTTAATACTAACCACCTTTACACTTAAATAATTATCTCCTTATATTTTCAACTAGACTATAAGGAGTCATGCTACAAGGATCTTTATAAGGAAATGTTCCATTTTGATCTTGTTACTCTATGTTCATGTTCAATTGAAAAAACTTCCAAAATCTTCCAACAGAAAAGGATGACATTATGAAAAGAGTGAAGTTTGAAGAGATGAAAGTAAAGAGAGGGCAAAAATAATCTCAGAAAAAAAAAAAAAAAAGAGGAAAAGAAAAGTTTACATGCAAGAAGAGAGTGAAAAATGGAAGAAGAGTTTTATATGCACCATTGCTTAACGATGGATTAAAAAACTATAATTATAAAATTACAATGCTTGAAAGATCCGGATGATACAATTTATATATAATAGATTAAAATCACATATTTTTCCTATGTATGGGTGACTTAGTTAACACCAACGGAATCCTAGAAACTAAATTTGTAATTAAATTAAACTAAATAAAAATACTATTAAACCTTAATTTTATCATACTTAATCTCGCATCTTGTACAATTTACCATCTTTTATTTTAAACTCTATTTTGAATTTCAATCATTTTTCTTTAAATAATTTGTTAATAGATAAATTTAACCTAATGGTTCATTGTAACTTTAGCATATAATTAATAATTGATATATTATTTATCATAAGTTTTATTTGTATAAGTTATCATTTATATATTGAAACAATCTATATTGTAAATTTAAATTGTATAAAAAAGTATTTACGATAAAAAAAAAGGTAAGGTAATAATCTAGTTAGTTAATAAAAAAACTGACCCCAGTATATATGAATACAAACAAACCATAACTAATAAAATGAAGAACATCACACTATACGCATAGAACCATCGCTGCTATACTTTAATGAATAAAATTAGGATCCTTAGTATTATGTTAATTTAATATGGTAATCTAAAAAAGAACAAAAACATGAAATTAATAAAATCTACATAAATAATGCTAAGTCAAATCTTAAGATATTTTATTTTCAATTTTTCAGACCATATGTTCATCGTTTCAGTTCGCAAGTGTCATAATCGGCAGCATGTTTTATTTAAATTCAACTTCTTTAAAATGGATACAGATTAAATATATATTGTGTAAAACAACGTTTGGTTTATAATTTAACAAATTAATCGTTGATAGTGACATTTTAAAACACTCTTCAAACTAAATCACCGTCATCATCATAATTTACATAGTTCCAATCTCATAATTCCTATACAATACTCCTAATGAGTCTATAATTACATGCATGAATGAGTAGAAAATTTCATAAGAAAATGCATCCCGAAAATTTGAGAGCACAAAACTAGAACTTGACAATACTCTTACGAATTTCAGCCGATAAAAGTATTGGAGAGTATTGAAAGAATAAAGTGCTGTCTTTTTTATTTTTTTAATACGAGAAAGTTACATTCATCCATAGGGAAGGCTCAAAATATATAAGTGCTGTCGATCATTTGTGGAAAGAATACAAGGGGATAACCCCAGGACACTAAATGCCTTTATTCTTATATATGCTCCTTCAAACCTAATAATTAGTTTATTCAAAAATGTGGAAAGACAACTTTGGAGGGTGAAAATCCACCCGAAAACGACCTAAATACAAAAATCTTCTAAAATAGAAACGATGGAGGAGGGAAATGAATATTGCTCATTACAATCATACCAAACTTTTTAACTCAACAACACACATCTAACGCAGTGTGTTTTAGTCATTATTAACAGAGAAACGGCAGTTTAAATTTCAGGATGATTTGGCACACAATTGCTCGAGCTTCTCCAGTGTGACACTCTTTGGCCTTTCAAGTGGCATTCCAAGAGCCCGATCCCATATCAACTGAAACCATCAAAAGAGAAACGCTATCGCAAGGTAACAAAAAGAGAAATATTAACAAGGAAACAATGGGGAACGACAGACCTGAGGGCCAACTCCAAAGCTCCTCGATACACCAAATAGAACAGTATAATAGCTGTTGACAACAATTTCACAGATCGTTAGATTCAGTTTTCACCCTAAATTTATTGAAAAAAGAAAACTATTTCAAATCCAACAGGCGAGAAGTAACACTATACTTTTCCTCAGTTAGACCATAGTAGTTCAGTAGCACTCCACTGTGAGCATCAACATTAGGCCATGGATTTTTAACCTACACGAAAAGTTCAACCATATCAGCAATAAATTCCCACTAATAGCAAAGAGAGTAATGAGTAACATTTATTATAGTTCAACCTGTATCGAATTAAATGTGGGAGGGACTACATGAAAACGTGTGGCAAAATATAAAGCAAACAGATTCAACTTAGAATGTAAAGGATCAGATACAAATTCACATGATTGTGTAAAGAAATAGTGACTGACTACCCTGGAAAAAGTCAATACTTGCATCATAATGAAACTATTTAAAGTCTGAACGAAGTTGAGAATAAATAATTCCATAAAACGTATTGAAAAATGAAAACATAAACATTACCTTTCCTAACTTAGTAAGAATGGGCGGCACAACCTCTTTTATTTTAGACACCTGAAAGGGTCACAGTCGCATTAGATCATAAAGAAATTAAATCGCAAGAATAGAGGGTTGGTTGTGTAGCAAGAAGACACTCCAAAGCAAACACAATCTGGAATTGGGAAATAAGTGATTACCAACTGGAAAAGTGGATCATTAGGCAAATGCTTCAAAGCAAACTCCCTCTGGCACGTGTATCTTGGATCTGTCTGGCGCAGAACCCCATGCCCATATCCAGGCACAACCTGAAGATCCAAAAGTAAAAAGCCAAAGCCTATATTACCTTAGAAGTAGATGGTGGTATTCTCTCTAAATCATTTGGAGCAAAGATATACATATTATCACATACAAAAAACTTACACTAATAAAGCATAATATGTTTATTAAATATATCATTTCCTTATTTTGAAGGTCTACTAAAACCTCGATTAAATTTTCTAGTAGAAACTTCCCGTTAGGGAAGGCTTGTATTGTAAAAGGAAAAATTGTGGCTGGGTGTGTGCATGTGCAAATACATAAAAGGGAACTGAAGAACCATAATGCCCTCCAGCCAACATATGATTTTCCTCAGGAGGAAAACACTTTGAACATAACACATTGGACACAGTGGCATGCTTTGTTCAATTGATTCTCTTTTCATTTTTTGAAGTGTAATTCGTATCCTCAGCTCTTCCATAATAATTTTCATTACTTCAAAGTTTATACAAAAATAAAAATTGAGCAAAACGCAAGTAAAAAAAAAATCACAATTTAGCATCCAGATTCCTATCAGTTATGACATTACCTGGCCTTTACTCAATGTTTTATTAATGTAGTCAGCCAATTGCTCTGTACTTATGTTGGGAGTTCCAAACTCTGCAACTATTGACCTGATCCATCGCAGAACTTCCTGTAGCATCATAATAAAAGTGAAAAAAATCAAACCTATATGAATTTGCATATAAACTGACTAAAGTAAACAGAACAAAATAATAGTAAAGCAGAAGTGTCACTAAAAATGGTAAAAATGTAGATATGAGTAAAATTTAAAACCACATACGATTTCTGAACAGAAAGATGAACTAAAGAAAATTTTATATCAGATAAACAGAAAACAGATAAAAATGGAAAACCAAACAACAAAATTACCTGATTGGCCAAACCATGCAAGGGACCAGCTAAACCATTCAAAGCAGCCGCAAATGCAAGGTAAGGATCTGATAGAGGACTAGCGACCTGAGGGGTAAACACAGTACAGTACATTAAAACAATAAATATAAGAAAACGCAGGCATTTACTTGATTCATATTAAAAATACATATTAGTATTTAATAAAGAAAAAATAATACAGGATAGAAAGAGATTGATTAAAGGAAGTAACTTACCAGGTGGGCTGTGTGCGAACTAACATTTCCACCTTCATGATCACTGTAAACAAAATTTAGGAAAAAAAAAATCAAACATAAGAAATTGCAATTGCCTGTAATTAGAAGAGAACCATACAACTTGTCACTATCAATGATGTGTCATCATTAGCAATAACTGGGGTTGCTGTAGTTACAGGAGCCATACACAACAGATCATGATCATAAAACAAGTCATCATTAGCATTGGAATGCAAACCTGTGGATGGAAATATAAAGCCTCATGAACTCCAGCATTTCTGGATCATCAAACCCTAACATATGAGCATAGTTTGCACCATAATCCAAAGAATCATCCAATGGTATGATTTTTCCATCCTTGTATTTCCTTTAAAATAACAAGTTAATTCAAACATCAGATGCCAGTATGAATCTGTCAATTTTGATCAAGTCATCGCACAAAATATATGATATTATGATATCTCTGATTGTTCTTTTGTGTGTGTGTGTGTATAATATAATACACATCCTATAGAATATCAAATGTGTAATTTTGATTAGGATGGATATGCTTTACATACCGTCGATAAATATAAGCAGCAATGGCTGGCAAACGTGCAATTAAATTCAAGGTGTCCTCATAAGTTGGTTCCCAATACCTAAATCCAAGCAGTAAAACAGCTAGAGTAACATATAATGTTGGAAATAAAACAAACACCATTTAGAATTTTACCTTGCCTTAGCTATCCCACTCTCGTAAGCTTTCTGAAATTCACTCTGCACCTGAAAAATGTAATGAATTGATTGTGAATCAATTGTTTCTATTTACAAGAAAACGTAAAGAGAAACAATTATCATAGAAAAGAGGTTAGGAGCTTCTTAAACTTATGTGACAGTAGTAGGTGGAAAATCCTCTGATCTGTCCAGCTTAGCAATGAACAGATAGAGCCCTCACTGTGACTAAAGAGGAATGACCTGAGAAAAACCCATAATGACCCCAGATACATTTAATCTGGATTGATGAAACAAGGTATTGATTGTCTGATTATTAATATTTTATTGAATGTAGATATAGACTCTGAATGTTAAAGGAGGCAGACCATTTTCAAAGAAAGGAATATGGGTTCCATTCAACTTAGGTGTAAATTACTTCCAGAGTAGGATAAATGGATAAGAATTTAGTGTCATAGTATCCAGGTACAACATGGAATTTGCCTTCCACCTATAGTTATTTCATGTCTTAAATCTCAAATCTTGAGATACCTCAAGAGTATCCTCCGTCCATCTTCCAAAGCCTGGCTGCTTCTTGATTCAGATTTCCCACCATCCAGAAATCCTTCTCACTAAGTGTAGGCATCATTCCGACACATTGATACAGTGCTGTTACTGCTTTATTATAGCGGTTTAGATATTAAGTTCAATGTAAATAGATCCCCAAGCATCATGCCCCTTATTGACAAGGATATTATAAACTAATTTCATCTTCCTTTTCATTTTGAGAAGAGTCTAAATCTAGATGGATATTGAGAACATTTTTAAATTAAAATCCTTTCAAAGATTGCTATCTGATTGATGGAAAAAGTTTTTGGTGTTACTCTTCAAATGTGTTTGGTATATTAAATAATAATCTCCAAAAAGGAAATAGCTTTATACACAGTTTTGGAGCTTATGATAAGTTTATTTTTTAGTTAACTTTTGTTTTCCCATTGTATTCTACAACAGCCTTGACAAGGCTGTTGTTGGGAGGGTTGGAGATGGTGATATGAGGGTCAACAACAAGAGAAACAAAGGAGCTCCAAGGGGTCATGATTTCATTATATTCCAAAGGCATATACCACAACCCAATATTTTATGATACTCACCAATTACTTCATCTTTTGCAAAACAAACAACACCTAGCATAAGTAATACTCAAGATTATATCGTCTTAGATGAGGTCTTAGAAAGTGAATTTATTTCTAACTCAATCTTATAAAATTGACTCACAAGTCAAGATTTGCACTCACATACTAAAATTTAGTCATATCTCTCTAGTCGATGAGAGATCTCCAACACTCCCCCTCATGCTAATGAATGAACATCTCAAACGTGAAACTAGATATTCGTAGGTGGTATGATAGTGACCTAATAAAGGGTGACACAACTATAACAAACCTTATTAGGATAAGCTCTGATACCATCTTATAAAGCGAATTTAGATCCAATTTAACCCTACAAAATTGGTCTGAAAAAAGAGATTTGCACTCACTTATATACTATAATTTGGTCATATCTCTAGTCAGTATGGAATCTCCAACAAGAGGGATAAGAACAAAAGAAGCAAGCAACCACATATGGTTCATTGAAGATTATAGCAGCTCAAATTGAACCTTGTATAAGCACATGTTAGACATGTTAATCATGAATTTCCAGTCAAATATAGCTCACAGTTATCAAATGATTTCCCTCCCATTTTCAGCTTTTTATGAGAAAAACTGTGATCCATTGTCGTCCAAATGAAACTTTTAACAAAATTCTTTGCTCAGTCTTGATATTATTAAAGTATTAGCAAAATAGTCAGATTGATTAACCAATTGAATTATAGAAGAAAAGTTACAGCTAAAAAGAACAGAGAGAAAACATAAATTAAAAAGATCATGAAGGAATCTTTTGCTTGACCTGAAGTGCCATGACACCAGTTGTGAATTGAGTCATTGGATGAGCAGAAACAGGTAATGCATCAATAGCCTTATAAGCATAATCTGCAATAAAAACTAATAATAAGTCCAAGAATGAACACAGACTCAAGTACAGCAGAAACAAGCCAGCAAATTTTATGTTAAAAATTTCTAGACACACCTTGAGTGACATTTGAACAAGAGCAAAAGCAAAGGGTGAATGTTCACAACCCAGACAAAATACAACAAAGCTTGTCCGTATATTTTAAGCAACAAGCAGTTACAGATGTACAATTCGTAAAAAGAGAACCAAACATACAAAAGAAAGACAATTAAGATGCAAGCCATAAGGTTCCTTTGCAGCCACGGTTCTAAACAACACACAAGCTACCAAGAGAGAATTTAAGTTATAATCATATATATAATCCTGAACATATTATCATGCACTATTAATGTTGTGTCAATTCACTTAATTGAGACAGACCATTATACCGCAATGATGAATAACACGTAGCTTCAAGGTAATTATAACCAAGTTATGACAGCAAAAGAAACTGAACCTGGGATAGTTGCACGACTTCGCAATTCCTGGGATAATGAGTCAACTTGTTCTTTGTTTGGTATCTGTGACAAAGTGCATGAGTCAAAGATTATACAACATAATCTTAACTGAGAGCAGATATAAAAACACCTTGGTACAAGGATTGTAATACATTATGTCACAAATAAGCAAAGTTCAAAATAATTACTTCAATTTTATTTTCCAAAACTATTGCATACCTTTCCTGTCAATAGAAGCCACAGTACAGCCTCGGGCAAAGGCTCCCCACCAGGAAAAGCACCTGGAAGCTTTTTCTGGCATTCAGGAATGGACATTCCCCTAAAGCGAATTCCCTGTAAGATATAACAGGCTGCTCTCAGAGAACCCTTTGGTAAACAGTAAACATTAACAAAAAAATGCTACAATAAAGATTTTACAGATTGATCAAATTAGTCCTAAGCAAGACCTAATCACTTTAATAATTCACAAATATCTGAAGTGTGAAGACTGAGTTAATTTAGATATTTACCTCATCTGGGTCAACAGCTGACCCAAGCCATACTAAAGCTGTCATTCCTCTCATTCCACCAAGCACCTTTCAATTGTGACAAAAGGGTGCTCAAAAAATAAGTTAATCACAAGCTTATTGACAGGAGAAAGGATGACTTCCAATGCCACTAGTAACTTTAAAAAGATAATATAATTACCATATCAACAGTGATCTTTCCCAACTCAACACTTCCATGATCTTTCTTTAGCTTCTTAACCCGTTCCTGCAACCAGGTTTGTACGTATAGATTAAAACATAAGGTAGAGAGGTATAACATTCTTTTACAAGAATTAACTAGTGTTTTTGCATGTTACAAGCTAACATAAAGAAACAATGAAACGAAGGAAACATAGCTTATGAAATCAATAATAACTTGAATTATAAAACAGGTAAGGCATTAGCCAAGAATCTCAGACTTGTAATAGCACATGCACGGCACAAATCACTGCAACTATATTGTGCATTGAAAGTTGAGCACAACAAAAATTTAATTCACATTATCCCTCACCCACCAATATACTAACCAAAAATACAACATAGACACGACAAAACTATCAAACACTTCAATGAGATGCAGACACGATAAACCCCAAGAAATATGTATTACACATCCAACCTAAAACAATACAAACATGACAAAACTATCACACACTTCAAGGCAGACCCGAAAATTATCAATAAACCCTGAAAAATATGGATTACACATTAATGCATCCAATATAAAATAGCGTCACCAGGGAAGCTTAAAATCGAAAACAAACCTGATACTCCGGAACGAGTTCTTTCAACTCAGAATAAAGATCCTGCAATAACCCACATAAAAGAAAAGTAAAACTTAGTTCAAAATTTATAGCCAACTTCATTTTCTATAATAAACAACAATTGGTCTCAGGTATCCTTCCTCCCAAAGTCCAAAGAGAAACTATACTAGAATACCCAATTCCAAACTTCACCACAATAACAGTATTAGCAACACCCTCCTCAGATAAAACATAGCATCTAACACTGTTCAGGGTAAACTTTTCACCAAGCACCAACGACACAGTGATAAGGATAGAGAAAGAAAGAAAATACAGTGTTACTGGAGCTGGGAGTTTGGAGCCATCTAACTGAATTCGCGAGATTAGATTGCTGACCCTGTCATTCCATTGCAAAAGTAAAAATCAGCAAGTCACATAAACAATAATCAAACACAAACAATGCTGAAAGCAAAATAGTTAGTTACTGTTTTCCTCAGTTACCACGCGAGAGCGAAGCCGAGAAAGTGCAGATACGCTTCTGAAGAACGCCATTTGCACTAGCGCAACAATAACCTGTACCAGCTCTTCAGTGTCAGGAACGCATGAATTAAGCACTAAAAATCTTTCACAAAAAATCGGAAGAAGAAAAAGCTAAGAGGTGAGGGATCGTGAATCGGAACAAATGGCGACGTTGAATGATGAAAGAAAAAGGAAATGCAACCAAACTAGTTAGGGTTTGAATTGGAAGAAGAGCGTACCGGTAAATGGTCAAAGAGAAAGGGACGAAAGATCGCGGATCCAGAAAATTTGCGCACAGAATTGGTCTTTATAAAGACATTTATGCAATGAAGCGTGGCTTCTTAATGTAATATAAAATGGTGCTGCGTGAAAATTGGTATTCAGGCTCTTCCAATTATTTTGGTATTAGTCAATGACGGTCATGACGTCATATTAAAATTAAAAGCCACCTGAAATAACATTAAGTTTTCGAGTAGAAAAAAAGATTCAAATAAAATTAGTCAGATTTTTTTATAATGATTATTTTTTAATAAAATTAACAGATATTTCATTGTATTAATATGATTTAAAAGTAAAAATTAATTAAACTGAAGGGGTTCTGTTTTGAGTTGTGGTTTTCTATTTCAAATATTTTTGTTCTCAAATTTTTATTGAATTATAACTTGATTCAGTCTAGAATCCAACATATGATCTTAATCATAATAATTTTGTGTCTGATTTATAATTGACTGAATTAAATGTAAATTATAGTTGAGAAAAAGTATGAAAATGCCACGTCAATCAAATATAGCGTACACTAATAGTACCTTCGATCTTATGTTAAAACGTGTGTAAGGTAATTATCGTATAATTAAACATACATACAGATTTATTTGGATGAGATTTGAAAAATATATATATAAATTAACTTTTTTGGAAATTAAAATTAGTTTATATATAAATTAAAAATAAAAATTTTAAAAAACTAATATAAAAGGTTTTACAAATTCTCTTACCTTATCACACGTATCAAGTGTGAATGAAATCGTTTACTGAAAAAACTAAGCATCACGACAACTTATTGATTTATATTTATTTCAAAACTAATAATTAATTAAATGTTTGATAAAAGTTAAAAACACTATTTCGTTTATTTTGACAGATAATATTCACCAGTTTCTTGTTGTTTAGTTTCTCTACTTCTTAACTAATACTGTATACTGTTTCAACTATGTTTAACATAAAAAAAAAATATTAAAAAAAAAACTTTAGATTTGTATAGTAAGTTGAAAGGTTATATTTAAGACTACATAAATCATTTTTAGAACTCAATTTTTTTTCTAATCTAATGATTTCGATTTTATTCTTATGCTCGAGTTTGTACTTTATTACTGAAATACTTTCGAATATTTTTAGTTTCTGCAACTATTATTACCTATTTTAACAACTTTATTTATTTAATATTATAAAGTATCCAAATTTATTTATATTTCTTGAGTTAGAGTTAGGCGAGTTTTATTTGCTTACCTAGTAGATGAAGTAATAAAAATTACTCAATAAATACATATAATTTAGTTTTGGAAACTTCATGTTTCAATTTATAGTTAATATACTTAAATTAAACTTTCTTAATTTATTAGGCACTTAGTTTTAAAAAAATATTAACTAATCAAGATAAAAAAGAAACAATTATACATTCAAAAGTACTAATTATTTAAGTTTATATTTAATTATTTATAGCATTGAAATAATATTCTTTTGACATATTTTGAAAAAAGTTGTCAAAAAAATGTGGCTGCTGCGTTTTTTAGTTCTTACTTAGACCTAAATTTTCCTTGAAAGTTCCATAAAGATGGCAAGTGATATAAGAAGGTTAGTTAGGCCACACAAAACTGGACGACAAAGGTTTTGTTTTGACCTGTCTAAAATGGTTGGCTACTCACACAAACCACACGTGCCTTCAAATTAATAAAAATATAATAATGCAAACTTTTTCTATGTCTTTTTGCCTTTATTTTATCTCTTCCCAGCTCGGTCTATCTACTTGTTATCTAATCTTTTAAATGTATGACGTATGTCAATTTATTCTTTAATAAAATAAAAATTTAATTTAGTTTTTAAATGGATAAAAACTTAAATAACTTCTTAATATTATACCTTAATGTCGAAATAATAATTAATGTACTGTAAAATTGACTCTTAAAATTTTATTCTAATAAAAAAAATTAAAAATGTAATAATAGGACGTATGATTTTTTATTCATTTAGAACTAAAATAAATCATTTTTCCTTTTAAAAACTAAATAGGTTTTTAATATTATAAATTAATATTTAATTTTCTATAAAAGTAAATTGGTAATGACAAAAAATAGTCTCATAAAACTTAATAATAAAACATAATACGTCAATTTTAAAATTTGATAAAATAAGTGTTAGTTGATATTTGTTTCGTGTATCAACATTTTAAAATTATGTACATAAAATTTTGATTTAATAAATATTTATTTATATTTTGTTTATATTGTTAGATTGACTTTTTAATTAATTATAAATTAAATTTATAGTTCTTTTCTATAAAAGTAAGTTGTTAATGACAAAATAGTCTCATAAAACTTAATAATAAAACATAATACGTAAATTTTAAAATTTGATAAAAATAAGTGTTAGTTGATCTTTGTTTTGTGTATCGACGTTTTTAAAATTATGTACATAAAATTTTGATTTAACAAATATTTTTTTATATATTTTTTATATTGTTAGATTGACTTTTTAATTAATTTAAATTATTTTTATAGTTCTCTTTTAATTTTTTAAATTGTTTTTGCAATATAATAACGAATTTTTTTTTTCAACTCAACAAATATGTTTATTGTAAAACTAACAAACTAAAACCAAGATGTTTTAGGTATCTGATACGAAAACAATTATTGAATACTTTAGGCTTAAATTTCCAATCATAAAGTTTTAATGTTGCTATGGTTGTTTATATAATATATAATATATTCTCTCACGTAAAAGTAAGAACCAAAGTTGGTTATTCTTTATGAAGAGTGTCAGGATGCGATTTGGGTATCCGCATCTGATTCGTTTGCATTGTTGGATTTCTCGATTTTGCTTATTACACTTTTCACTTTCTTTTTGCACTTTCCTTCTATGAAAATAAATATAAAGTAAAATAAAAATGAATAAAAGGTTACATCGATTATGAAAATGTACAACGCTTTCACATGAAGTTACCGAACTATATATTCTCCTTTATTGACACATGTATTAGAAGAATGGTATTTTTGTCATTTTGCTATTGTAGTGTTTTAGCGGTGCAAGTTGTTAAATGGTTTGATAGACATTAGTTGTGAGATTTCAAAATCCTTCTTCTCCAAGCCAAGTTAGTTGAGTCCTTCTTCTTTAGGTAACTTTTCTTCTCTATTCCTCCTTCTTCTCTATTTCTCCTTCTTCTTCATTCCTGCTTATTCTCCATGGGTTCATTTTATTAACTTTTTAACTACTTTTTCTCCGTTGATCGTTGTTGTTGATTTTTTTTTATTTTTTTGATTAATAGTTAAATATTTTTTATTTCCTATTTATTGTTCTTCATGCATTTTTTTTCTTTATCCATGGTTTTTGTTCTTCCTCATCGTTTGTTATTGTTATGTTGAACCTTTTTGTATGTTGTCGATGATGAAATATTTTGTTTTTATACCTTCTTTTTTAGTTTAAAAGACGCTTATAGAAGTTTTTTTTCTCAGATATTTTTTGTTCAACGTTTCTAGCAGACATTCAGATGTTGTTGTTTAAAAGATTTTCTTTTTTGTAGATTTTTTTTGTTTATTATTGTGTTCCTTTTGTTTAGTATTTATTGAAAGTCTTTTTCAAGTGTATGCACATTTTTTATTGATGAAAATTTTATTTTTATTTTTTTGCGCTTTATTTTGTTGAAGATGATTTGTCCTTTGTTAGTTGGTTTCTGTAGCTTGATTTTATGTTTGTTGTTTTATTTTTCGTTTATTTATTTTGAAGTCGTTGTGTTGTTGGTTAAAACTTAACACCTATTTTATTGTAATGTATTAGATGGCAAAAAAATGTGATATGATCAAGGATATTGATGGAAGAAGAGAAACGTTGAAACTTGCTGTCAAAATCGTAGATTTGTGGAATGTTGAGTCATGGGATTCCAAACGAAATATGAAAATGATTCTAATGGATCAAAAGGTAATGTAAAGTAGCATATTTTAGCATGTTCTATATTTTATTTTATAAGATGAGAACTATATTTAACCATATATATGTTAATTTGTTCTTCAGGATGATCTTATTGTTGCAATGATTAAGAAGGAAGATATGGGTGTTTGGGAAGACAAGCTGAAAGAGGGTGAAAGTTACATAATGCATAACTTTAAATTGTTGAAGAACAGAGCTCAATAGAGAGTTTGTGAGCATCCATTTAAGTTGTTGTTTATAGGAGCAATGTCTATATGACCACAACCCATTGCAAGCATACCTAGAAAGCTTTGGAAGTTCAAAAGTATAAAGGATATCATTGATGGAAAGTATTATGATGATTTGTTGGTTGGTAAGTTTATTGTTCTATATTTTATTTTATAAGATGAGAACTATATTTAACCATATATATGTTAATTTGTTCTTCAGGATGATCTTATTGTTGCAATGATTAAGAAGGAAGATATGGGTGTTTGGGAAGACAAGCTGAAAGAGGGTGAAAGTTACATAATGCATAACTTTAAATTGTTGAAGAACAGAGCTCAATAGAGAGTTTGTGAGCATCCATTTAAGTTGTTGTTTATAGGAGCAATGTCTATATGACCACAACCCATTGCAAGCATACCTAGAAAGCTTTGGAAGTTCAAAAGTATAAAGGATATCATTGATGGAAAGTATTATGATGATTTGTTGGTTGGTAAGTTTATTGTTGTATCATCATGTATGTGTCCTATATTTTGTATTTTTGTTGATTTATTTTTATTTTTGCATGTTAGATGTCATTGGTGTGGTGGACAATGTAGAGGAGAAAGTACATTCGAAAAATGTTGTATTTGACCTCAAGGATTTGAGGCTTGTTTCATTATGTATGCTCTTTTATATTTACAGTAGTGTTTTAATAATTTGATTACTATTTTGTAATGTTGTGTTGTTATCTCATTAATGCAGTGGTGCTATAATCTGTTGCACATTGTGGGATTCATATTGCGAGAAATTATTGACTTATTGGAGGACACGTAGTGAAACATCTAATGTTGCTATTATTCTTACTCAGGCCAAGATAAAGGCTGCATCAGGTTTAAATAACGTCATTAATATTTTTAGATTATCATTATTATTTAATCTAATGTAATTAATTTTGTATAGGTCCATGGCGAGTGTCACTGTCTAATTCTTGGAATGGTTCAAAACTGATAACAGAAGATGACATACCTGAGCTGATTGATTTTAAGAAGCAATTTGCAGAGTATGTTTATATGTTAGCCATCTATTATTCATTAAAAGTTGTCTTCATAAACACTAACTAATGTGTAATGTGTAGAACCTCTGGCAGTGAAAGTTTTGAGGAGGGAAGTCAGTATAGTGGCTCTTCGCAGATTAGTCATCTTGATAGGTTTATGTATAAAACTGTTGTTAAAAGTGTTTCAGAGATTATCACTGTATTAGAGGTAGTTCTCATCTTTGTAAATTTCTTTTAAGTCCATTTTCTAATTGTTCATTATATTATTTACTTTTGTTTTATTCATATAGGAGATTTCTTGTGTAACTGTTGCACGTACACTTAAATTTAATTTAGGAAATGATGGATGGAATTATTTGGTGTGTAACGTATGTACGAAAAGAACTCATGAAGTTGGTTCTTTTAAGTGTCTTAGTTGTGATGCTTTTAACGATTATCCAAGAATCAGGTTAGTAAATGTTAAATTTATATGTTAGGCCTTATGTCATAGTGTTAATTCTAATTTAAATGACTTTTGTAGATACAAGCTCAAAATTCAAGTTACTGATGGGAAAAAGGTGGCCAAATTCATGCTTTGGGACCAAGATTGCATGAATTTAATTTGTGTATCTGTTGCTGATTTGAGAAAGAAAATGATCAAGGTAAAAGAAATAATGAACTTTGAGAACTTAACTTATTTTACAGAAAAACATTATTGTAAACAACTTAGTAATATTTTATTTCGTTGTACTTGGTTTATATTAGCATGGGGAAGACGATCCTAAGTGTTTTCCAGAGGATCTAGATTTTATTTTAGGATGTACTTGGGCTTTTAAGGTTAAGCTACAAGGAAAGAACTGACCTGTTTCAGTTATGAGAGTTTCTACTAACGTGGAAATTATTGATCACGTTAAAGCACTATTTGGACAGGAGGAGGTAGTAATGGAATTTTTTGTAGTCATAACCTGAAATATGAATCATAGTTTTGTTACTAATTTATTTTGTTTATAACACTTTGCAGGCAAGCCAAGTTAGTGAATGTATGGTTAGTGGTTCATCTGACATAGTTCCTGATATTTGCAATTCCTCAGTCAGTATACTTTAATTTAATTTTGTTTATTAATGAGAACAGTGATTGTTTGTGTTTTTAAATTTTAATAGTAAATCAATTATGCAGGCAATGGTTATTGGTAAATGTATCAATGCTAGTGTTTGTGATTTACCAACTTCTAGCGGGACTTCTTTAGTAAGTATTTCAAATTGACCATACTGGTTGTGAGATAAAATGTTATACAATGTTTGAATATATATATATATATATATATATATATATATATATATATATATATGTTGTCAGACAATTGAACTTGCTGAATGTATTGGTAATGCTGCATGTGACTTAACAAATGATACTGATACTTCATTGGTAAGTATAATTTTAGTTGAGTTAGCATACTAATATAACTGATGCTTTGAATCTGTAACATGATTGATGTTCATCATTGCAGATGTGCCTTTCTTCCACAGCTAATGATGAACCTGATATAGTTTTATGTATGACGCCTACTAAGGATGTTTGTGCTAGCATTGATGATGTTCAAGACATTCCATCAAGTATCATGGAGTTCGATTTTCTGGAGGACATTCCTTTAGCTCAGTTATCAGCTACAAAGACTACAAAGTCAATCAACAATATTAAAAAGGAGAAATTATAAATGTATTAAGGTGGTCAGGAAAAATATGTTAAAATGTTTTTGAAAACCTTTTTATCTTTGTGAACCATATTGTAAGTTCTATGGTAACTCATTCCTGGTCCTGTTTTGAGAAATTATAACTATGAATGTTCTGAAACACCATTAATAGTTTTGGGTGTGCAAAATTGTAGAAGACAATTTCGAAGAATGCTAATATAATGTGACTATTATTATTATAATTTAGATCTTTTCATTTTTTACAAGTAACAATATTCTTAAATTATGAAATTAGTGTTATCTGTTTTGAAGTAATATTTAGTAATGACTTTAGATGAAAAAAATAATAATGACTACTACACTTTTTGTTTATGCTTTATAATAAACATTTGCTTTATTAAAGATCATTATTACTAACTACTACCATTAATTGACATTACTATGCAGCATAATAATGATACTATCAGAATATTGACAATGAATAAGCACCCCAAAATAGAGTTATTCATTACAACTATAACAATACATTGATATTTATTATTCAATATATTGTGTCAATAAAGATGACGTTCATGAAATATAATAATAAAACACACGGGTGAAAATTCTAATACTTAGAACTTAAGAAAGTTTAGGTTTTCGATGGGATGTTTTAGGATTTCTTGAAAGGACATCCATATATTGATTGAGAGGACATGCATTTAAAAGTAATACTATTGTTCAACATTTTAATTTGACAGTGAAGTATGGAATGTACTATTACGGAGAAGTTGTTGATGGGTTTCCCTCTTAAGAAAAATATTGACCCTAATATTTGATTGTCTTATTAAAAATGTCATATATAATATAATAAATTGAAAATGTAGGGTAAGTGATAGATAAGACATGTTAAGGTGAAAAGACCTCCATTTAATAACCATAATTATATCTTGCATACTAATATTAGTTTACACAAGTTTTATTTTTGGTGGTAAAAATTGTTGGATTGTTCCATCTAGTAACATATACACAACAAAATATGAGTAATGGTAATCTGATGAAGAATTTTGTAAAGGAAATGTCAAATATGCTACAAGACCAGATTTGTGAGGCTACTGATGAATTAGAGCAGACAAATTTTATACTTGAGCAATGAAGAGTATCATTTGGCTCGTGGATGATTTTTTAATTTCATGTACAAGTGTTTTCTAGAAAGTTCGTCTTAAAGCTTTAATACCTATTACAATACCTCTGCATAACGTTTACAGATTATTGCAAATGTTATATTGTTGTGTTAATGTTTTTTATGTATTGTTTTATCTATTAGGATGGATAATGAAAATACCAAGTCTAGTATAAGTGCAAGACTAAAAAGGAAACAAATAATCCAACAGAAGAGGATGAATGCTACATGCATACAACAAAAGAAGAAATTGTACACCATTAGTTGATGTAACAAGTTGTTTTCTGAATGAAGAAAGGTCTCATTAGGAATTACCAATCAAAGGTCCACAACCAACTTTCATCAATGACTAAAGAGATATTGCTGGAAGCAGAAGAAAGCAACAAAATCTTCTTCGGAGGTTTGAAGCCACTGTTAATAAGGTCACAACAACCAATGATTCTAATATGCCAACTCAATCAGTGCAGTTGGAAGATATTGATAAACTTGAGTTAGACCCAGATAAGTCAGATTCATGTAATTCTCATGTACAAGGTAAAAGTAAGTTATAATAAGAAAATGAATATTGATATACTTTGTCAAATACTATAATTATTTCAGTATGAGTTCAATTGTATTCCATTAATACTTATTTTGCAGACAATCATGAAAAGTATGATATGAACTACGAATTCGTCAATCACAAAGAAAGATAAGGCTTCTAAAAACAATTATTGTAATATATTTTTGCAATCATCTATGATAATATAAACTAACTAAGGTATTCATTTGGAAGTTGTATGCAAATATAGGGGATCCAATCTATATTTGTCAGCATTGCAAAGGTCATATGTGGTATCAAGAACGTATTGACAAAACTCATCGAAATATCAATCCCAACTTTCAACTGTGTTGTGGTAATGGAAAAGTTCAATTGCCAATGTTAAAAGACCCCACTAATGAGCTTCAACAACTTCTGTTTCAATCTGATTCCAAACAAAGTCGAAGTTATCAACAACACATTAGAACATACAACATGATGTTTGCATTCACATCTCCTAGAGCAAAAATTGATAATAAATATAACAATGGATGTGGACCACCAAATTTAAGAGTTCAAGGCCAATCATGTCATCGAATTGGTAGTCTTTTGCCACCAATTGGAAAACAACCAAAGTTTGCTCGGTTATACATATATGATACTGATAACGAGATACACAATAGAATTCAATCTTTGAGGTAAAGTACTATTATGGTTCCAGATTATATTATATAATGAGGCTATTGTTTTGATTTGAAATTCAATGTCGATGTAGGAACCATAATGATATTGATGCTGAAATTGTTAGAACACTAACTGAGATGCTCGATAAGTACAATGTGCATGCCAAATCTTTCAGAATGGCAAGGGATCGATATGCAGAATAACTATTTCATGATCTCAAATTAATGCTTATAGCAGATAGGCAAAAAGATGGACGAATATACAACATGACAATGGTTTCAAAAGTAGTTGCATTAATCGTAGGCGATGATGATACCGCTTCTCCTAAAGATATTATTATGGAAAGCAGAACATGAAAGCTCCAAAGAATAAACAAGTTGCACACCCGTTATTTGGGTTATCAATATCCTCTATTGTTTCCATATGGTGAAGATGGTTATAAGCATGATATTAGTCATCGCGATTCTTTGGCATCAAAATGTAACCGGTTAACAATTAGAGAATAGTTTTGTTTTATAATTCAAACTTGAGATTGTAAGGCAATGACTATTCTTAGATCTAGAAGATTGGTCCAACAATTTGTTGTTGATGGATACACAATGATTGAGTCAGAGAGATTATCATTCATTAGAAACAATCAATCCAAGCTTAGGGTTGATAAGTATAATAACCTTTGTCAACAAAGTAAAGAAAGCCAAACTGATGCCTCTGAAAAAGGAAAACGATTTGTGCTTCCATCAAGCTTTGGTGGCAAAAGATTTATGGATCAATTATATTTTGACGAAATGACAATATGTGGTTATGTAGGATTCCCATATCTATTTGCAACTTTTACTTGCAACCCGAAATGGCCAGAGATTTCTCGAATATTAAAGACTTCAAAATTAAGTCCTTCAGACTGGCCAAATATTATTGCAAGAGTATTTAGAATCAAATTTGATGAGTTGCTATCAGATTTAACAAAAAAGCAAATATTGGACAGAGTAATAGCATGTAAGTATTAATATTTTTATGATTGAATGTAAAAATTTCAATTATTCTTTTATTCTAACAACAAAATTCTTAATTTATTTTTGGCAGACATGTATAGTATTGAATTCCAGAAACGTGGTTTACCACATGCTCATTTGCTAATATTCTTGCATCCTTCTAGCAAATATCCAACAACATTGGATATAAATAAGGTCATTTCAGCTGAAATACCATGTGCCAAAAAGGAACCAGAATTGTATGCTTGTGTCAAAGAACATATGATACACGGACCATGTGGATTAGCTAATATATCATCTCCATGCATGAAGAATGAATCATGTTCCAAATTTTATCTGAAGAAATTCCAAAATACTATCACAATTGCAGAAGATGGTTTTCCTCATTATCGTCGAAGAAGCAACGAAATCACTGTTGTCAAGAATGACATAGAACTAGATAATCGTTTTGTTGTGCCTTACAATCCTACAATATTGCTCAAATATCAAGCTCATGTTAATGTTGAATGGTGTAATCGTTCCAATTCTATCAAGTACTTATTTAAGTACATCAATAAAGGATATGATAGAATTACAACTGCTATTGTTTCCAATGGCAATGATGAAAATGTACCTCAAGCTACAACAGATGAATATTTTCACCATGTGAAGCATGTTGAAGAATATTTTCATTTCCTATTCACGGAAGAAATCCAGTTGTAGAACGACTATTTTTTCATTTGCATGGTGAGCAGTCAGTGTACTTCAAGGATGATGATGATATTGATGAAATCATGGCAAAACCAGCAATTAAGGAGTCAATGTTTACAACCTGGATGAAGTGCAAAAAAAAATATTCTGATGCACGGAATTTAACTTATCCACAATTTGTATCTAAGTATGTTTATAATGAGAATCAAAGATGTTGGAAACCAAGACAAAAGGGCAACACCATTGGAAGACTTATCTGGGTTCCCCCAGCAACTGGTGAACTTTTCTACTTTAGGAGGATGTTAACAATAGTAAAAGGTCCACTATCACATGTAGATCTTCGAACTGTTGACAACATAACCTATCCTACATTTAGAAAAGCGTGTGAAACTTATGGATTTCTAGCAGAGGATACCAAATATGTTGATGCTATTAAGGAAGCCAAAGATTGGGGATCGGGACACTTCTTAAGGAAATTATTTGTAACTATCCTCATGTCAAATAGTGTCTTAAAACCTGAAGAGTTGTGGAGTAAAACATGGCAATGGCTGTCTGATGGAATATTATACAACGAAAGGATTATTGCTACAAATCAAGGTATAATCAATTAAACCATATAAAATCTATGTTTCATGTTTAAAGTATATTAACTGAATTTTTCTGTTGCAGAACTCAATCTCAATATTGAAACTCTTCAAAATTTGACCTTGATAGAGATTGAGGGAAGCTTTTGCAGAATAACAGGAGAACATTAAAGGAATGGTCGTCTATGCCTTATCCCAATGATTTTGTGGTAAATTATTGTGGAAATAGATTGGTATATGCAGAACTTGATTATAACAAGGATGATGAGCTACATATATTTGAATCTAACTTTAACGTATGACAGGTTTGTGTTCTTTTGTACATGCATTATTCATACAACGCATTAAAATATAACATAATAATTTATGATGAATTACAGATGAGCAAAGACATATTTTTGAAAAGATTATAGATGTTCTCCATCATGAACAAGGGGGATGTTCTTTTTATATGGTTATGGAGGAATAAGAAAAACTTTTATGTGGCAACCTTATCTTCTGCTCTTCGATTTGAAGGAAAAATAGTGTTCACAGTTGCATCAAGTAGCATAGCTTCTTTGTTATTGCCTGAAGGTAGGACAACTCATTCTAAATTCAAGATTCCAATTCCTACACTAGAGCACTTTGTCTGCAACATTACAAAGGGTAGTGAACTATCAGACCTAATGAAATTGGCAAACCTAATAATTTGGGATGAAGCACAATTGGCACATAAGTATTGTTTTGAAGCATTGGATCGAACTTTAAAAGACATCATGAGAAAAAAGAACAAATCTAATTCAGTTTTTGGTGGCAAAGTAGTAGTTTTTGGAAGAGATTTTAGACAAATACTTCTTGTTATTCCACGGGGAAACAGATATGATATTGTTCATGCTACTATCAACTCATCCTATTTGTGGGACCATTTCTAGATTATGAATTTGACAAAGAACATGCGACTGTTACAAAATGGATTACATTAGTCTACTATTGCTGAAATTGAATGAACCAAACGATGGATTAGTTATTATAGAAATCCCATCAGAATTACTAATATCAGAATATAATGATCCTATCCAAGCCATTGTCAATAGCACATATCCAGGATTAATGCAAAAATTCCAAGATGAAGGTTTTCTCATATCAAGAGCTATTCTAGCCAGTCGAATTGAAACAGTTGATGAAATCAATCAATCTGTTTTGGAATCAAATGCAGGTTAGGCATTATTCATAATTAAAAATTTACTGAATCATCACTAAGATCTATGAACTTAATCTGATTCATGTATTTCAGGTGAACATAAAGAATACCTAAGCTTTGACTACATTGATACATCTGAGCCAACAAAAGTTGAAGCATACGATGGTATTGCACCAGAATTTCTAAATTCATTAAGAACATCTAGATTACCAAACCATAAATCAAACTAAAGGTTGGTGCTCCAATTATGCTTTTAAGAAATTTCGATCAATCTCAAGGTTTGTGTAATGGTGGCAGATTAATAGTGACTAAACTTGCAAACCATGTAATCGGTGCCAAGATTATTACTGGAAAATCAAAAGGAACACAAATTTACATTCCACGTATGTTCATGTCACCATCCCAGTCCCCTTGGCAATTCAAGCTGATTAGAAGACAATTCCCCATCATGTTGTCTTATGCTATGACCATTAACAAATCCCAAGGACAATTTTTAGATTGTGTTGGGCTGTATTTGCCAACACCAGTTTTTAGTCATGGTCAATAATATGTTGCGGCTTCTAGAGTTAAAAGCAAGTCAGGATTAAAGATTTTAATCCATGACAATGAAAACAAGCCTTTGACTACTACTACAAATGTAGTTTTCAAAGAAGTTTTTAACAATGTATAACTGTAATGTATGTTAACATACCTAGCTGCCTGTATTTTGTGAAAAATACATGTCAGAAACTACATATAAAGATATGAATGCTTCATTGTGGTGCATTCATATGTTGTCTTGGTGTCCTGTTTTGAGCTTTTGTTAGAATGCATTGCAGGAAAAGATGGAGATCCAAGTAAATGGTTTGCTGCTGTCATCATATACGTTGCTTTATCATGTTTTTAACTTACCATTATATTGTTTTAAGAAATGCTTATTTGCCAACATGCATTAAAATTCGAAACTACCATACACCAAAAACACAACAACATTTAATAATATGCAGAGATTCAACAAACTGATGTTATTAGTTATTATTGAGACCAACATAATTATTTGGTACACCTACCACAATAAAGTCAAAAAGCTCATGACGTACGTTCATATAATAATTAATTATCAAAATAATCACTTTTGAAACATATATTTAGCCCAATTCATACTGAATATTTTTACTAAACACACCACCATAATTATGCAATGGACCTGTCACAACTGTGACGTTATTAATTTTTTCAGGTCAACCAAGACTTTCAAACCTATAACCAGCCCAATTAATACTAAGTATTTAACTAACGAAACCACCATCATTCTCTAGCGCACCTCCCACATATTTGACATTATTAGTTTTATAAGCTCTACAAATGGTGATCCATTTTCATATATTAAGAAGATATTGTAATTCTGACTATCCTAACCTATATTAACTACATCAAATAATGACCTTTCCAATTAGTTCTTCAATTGAGTTTTGTATAATAATTTAAACTAATATTATTATTTTGAAATTATTATGGTTTTTATATTACTATAACATTATACTCAATCTTAAACGTACATATTCAATTATTAATTTTTATAACTAACATTATTAAATTAATTTAACTTTTTTTAGTAAATAATATTTCCAAACTGGAATACTTATACTCTATGTAACTTGGATGGATTTTTACGTAATAATAGTTATATAAATTACCAATTTTATTTATCAATTGTTATTTAGAATGAGTTGATTAACGTTTCATTTTTGTTGCACTACGTTTGATATAATGCAAAATTTGGTAATATATTATTTTAATTTATTCAAAGTTATTGGTTATTCAAATAATCTACCCATTCAGAATTTAAATTTGGTAATATATATTTTTTATTTATTCAAATCTTTTGGTTTCTCTAATAATCTACTTAAACAAAATATAAAGTACTAGAATAAAATTATTTAACATACACCAATGAGAAATAGTAAACATAAGTAGAAGACATACTCCATTTAATAGTAAATATTTAGGTCTTCATAAACATACATGCCAACATACCAAAAAATATTAATGTTGACATACAAAATATTAAACAAGTTGAAATAAAGAAAACCAAATATAAAGATATTGTTCATAAGTCCAATACATTTGTTTTACACACCAAAATAACAACAAAGACTTATACATGGTAAATCTTCAGAATATGGATCACGTTGGTTTTGTCAGTCTGCACCATAAATCGAATACGATCACCAGCAACCAACCCATTCTCCTTATAGAATTTCTTCCAATCACATGTCAGATAACACTTAAATGAACTCCTGCTTGTCCATCGAATTTTGCAGTTCCAGTATTATGATTGGCCATTTGTTAGCACGTAATTTTTTCTCCCCTTCACCAAGCATTCTTTCACAAACTTCGCATCCAAATACTACATTCAAAGAAAATGTGTTAACCACATAAATATAAACTAAAATTATAAACACATAACTATAACTATCAACCATACTAAAGAAGATGATTGAACATCATAAGAACTTAATATTTTCTTACAATCAACAGAACCAACTTCAACTTTGCTTTTGCAAGCATTGTCCAAATCTCTCTTATAATCTATTTCAACTCCTTCTGTCGAGAAGATCCTGTGAACAAAGATATTGTTTCCTACATAATTTAAATGTAGGAAACAAGGAGAAACGAACCCATAGTATGCAACATACTGATAAAAACCAAATAATATCATCCTCTCACCCTCATCTGTGACCATATATATTTCAAACTTTTTTGTCAAAGGATCATACAACTTCACTGGATCGTTAAACGAAACTTTATGCTCACAGAAGATTTGGAAGTAATCAGGCAAGATTATCAACAACTATCACAACAATCAACAGAAACCTTATATTAGTAACAATAACTACAAATCTACACTACAAATTAAAAAAAATGGACTAAAGTTCCATACCGTGTTTGGAATGAACTACACCCTAAATGCTTGGTTAAATCTGACTGAGGATAAAGGGTTACATGCAAGACCATTGTTTCTTCTACCAGGATACACAACCTCATTCCAGTCTAGATCGAACACCCTTATGCGAAAGTATCGATCTCCACAATAAAGACTACAAATGTAATACACATCGTTTAGCTCATAAAACCACATTATCTGCTCAACCGCACAAAATTGTCTCTAAGCAAGAAGACTTTCTTTAAACTCTATGTTGATCACGTTTCCTCTCGGATCATTGAAAAAGTTAGTCCCCATCAGTAGAGATTTCCCCCACTGTTCATAAAAACCTTCTTCAAACTCTAGACACTCCTATCATACACAAAACCACAACGATCCATAAAAATAAGAACTGTACAAAATATAATGGACATGATTGATGCAAAGGATCAAAGAAAAATTAAAACTTTCGTCCAAAAAGTAACTGTATACATGAAACACACAAAACATAAAAAAAAATCAAACATGCAAACGAACCAACCTCTAAGGGTTCCATCACCATGACAGAGTTCTAGTAGAAATTGGTAAAGCTAGAAGCCTTGGAGTTAGACATTCGATCGTCAGACCCTTCTGTAACTCATGAGGAAGATTGTTTTCTTTCTTCGTTTCTGAACAAAAAAACCTACAGTCATCAAACTTCCTTTTAAGCAAACTAAAGGAAATGTCTCCACCAAATCCAAACGTCCTGACCATTTAGATTAAAATGCTCCAGAATA